>Ga0099825_1001141_pt1 | contig 32916 bp, 20 predicted proteins | sample SiratroredBW_FD_76838 | JGI IMG/M metagenome (GOLD analysis project Ga0099825, IMG submission 76838) | Root nodule microbial communities of legume samples collected from California, USA - Siratro red BW | ecosystem: Host-associated > Plants > Roots > Nodule | place: USA: California | collected...
ATATATATATATATATATATATATATATATATATATATATATATATATATATATATATATATATATATATATATATATATATATATATATATATATTTATGTGTGTGTTTGTTCATGGTCTTGATCAGGTCATAGCGGATGGAAACAAAATACAATAAAAATAAAGTTAGAAACAAAAAAAAGAGACGCAAAAAGGTGTTACTGTTTTTGAGCCACGTCTAACTTTAGTGCCGCCATTGCTAGTGTCTTTTTAAATGTTTTTGTCGTTGCTGTTTCACACATTTTGATAACTAAAAGAGGGTGCATTTTAAATGAGTGGAATTGTCTTCTTAGGGGGATTCATTAATTCAAGTTATGTGGCCTCTGGCATAAAATTAACATCACCAAAGAGAAATTGGATTTCAATTTTGGACAACATGGAGCTACAGGATCTAAAAAATTGCTGTGTGCATTAGACTTATGGGTTGATTATTTCATACAAGAAAGTCTGGTCAACGAGTTGGTAAAGGAGACCACCTGAGTTTTAGCTTTAGTATAATTTATATTATTATTTGACCACTCGGTACTACCTTTGACTTTGGATTGGCTTGTGTTCAAAAGTTTCAATGGGAATGTGGACATGGACGTAAAACAAAAGAAATGAAAAAGGGTTTGTGAATAATATAACTTGGGAGGTAGATAATATAAGCATGTAATATCGTTTAGAGTTGGAAGTTTTAAATTAAGTGTGATTAAATAAGATTTTGAAAAAAAGGTTACATACTCAAATAAAGTAGTTTTATATTACCAATCACGATGTAAGGGTTAAAAATCATGCTAATCTGGATTTTCGATTTTCTTTAACTACCTTGTCAATGTTATTTAATATACAAGTCTTTAGTTTGGGTCTTCTTTGGGTTAGCTCTTCAATCTTTTAACTTTGTCTTAAATTTCATTTGAGATTGGTTTTGTCATCACCTGAGTGAAATTCCATGTATCGTATTCTTTTGTATTATTAGAAAAGTCTTCAACTGCATAAAATTGCTTCAGATTCAGTGTTCAAGCTAGTGATGTTGTGATGCATTTACCATTCCTTCCATTCAAGTAGTCACTTAATAAACCCTCTGTCATGTTTCTCACTCACAACATTCCTTTAAATCACCATTTAACAAAAATCTAGACTACTCCAAAATATTTTTATTGTGATTTTAGAAGGCCTTTCATCAAACACATACTGCCATATAGATTTGAATACATTTTTAGTCAACTTCCCCAATTAAAATAGACAGCATATTTAACTTGAAATGAATTCAACTTTTCTTTTGATTTATTTGGTTGTTTTTGAAACCTTCCAAGAAGGGACTTTCACACTTTCTTAGAGAAAAAACATATGGGAAAAAAATTGACCTCGCTAGTTAAGTTTAAAATTTGTTGTTTAACATTTGTTTGAACAAGTTGAGGGAGTAAAAAACAAGCACCGATTCGAATATAGTTTTAACTTAAAAATTTATAAATTTATAATATCGTGTAACTTTCGATAATACTGTTAAAAGAGTTTATTTTATATTATAGTTGTTATTATTATGCATATTTTATACAAGTTTTTATATCTTAAACTTATGGGTAAAAAATATATTATACCTTTTCTTTTCTCCTTTCTTTAGAACATGGTATGAATAGCTCTTTGAGTTTCACTATATGTTTTACTCTTTTTTCCTTCTATAATGTATTCTCAAAATTTTTATAATGTCTTCCTCTCTTATCTTTTATAGATGCATAATTAGTGTTCCGTATTAGGTGACTATTACTTATTCAAAACTTGTCTATTTTGTTAACAAAGTCACTTAGTGTATGTATCTATCTCAAGAATAGCACTCAAATGTATTCTATGATATCTTGTTGGAAAAATTCATCATGGTATACTTCTTTGTAGATCTTTCACGTCATTTTTGACATTGCCTTTAGTGATGCAGATTAGGGATCAAACTTGGATGATAATAAGTCTACTACAGGATTTTGTGTGTATGTTGGCTCCAATATTATTTTCATGGATCTCATAAACAAAGGTGGTATCCAAAATTAGTATTGAAGCTAAATATAGACGTATTGCTATTGCGTTTGCAGAAATTAAGTGAATCATGTCTCTTCTTAAAAAACTTCAATTTTTTTTTGATATTCTAGTGGTCTATTATGATAATCTTAGAGTTGTTCCTCTTGTTGTCAATTGTGTCTCACACTCCAAGTCTAAACACTTTGAGCTTGATTTACATTTCGTGTGTGATCAAGTTCAACAAAAGTTAGTTTGTCTTCTTGATCAGTATCAGGTGTCTGATATTCTTACAAAATCTTTGTTTAGAGTATTTTTTTTCATAGCTTTAAAGACAAACGTATGGTTGTCACGAGATGATGATAACACTAATAAAAGAGTTTAATTCTGTCATAGTTGGTAGTTTGTTATTCTTGTATGCATATACAATATTATGTGTGAATAATATACTATACATTTTCTTTTGTCCTTTCTTTACAACAGTCTTTAATGATAATAAGATACATAAAGCAAAAACATAGGTGTTTGATCTTGAAAACAACAAAACATCAATATTTCCCTCCATCAATTTAAAATTGCATGTACACATATTTTTATTAGCAAAAGAATACACAAGAGTGTTTGAACCTGTACACAGCTACATAGTTTCAAAGACAAACAAAATGCACAAAAAGATTCTAGTTCTCAACTTCTTCTTATTGTGTTATCAACCTACAAAGTAAATCAATATTATCCAAACATTATAGACTATCCATGCTCTAATCAAAATAGACAAAGTAGTGTCAATTCATTTAAACATTTTCTAATAAAAATGCAAACTAATAAAACTGAGTGCTCTCAATGCTACAATCCAATAGATTCTAATTTTGAATTCCCTTATTGACTTAACTAACTCTCATCCTTTGTTGACATAATTCTTTCCTTTCAACTTGAGTTACTACCACAAAAAAATTGCCTAAAGGTGTCCTATTTAATTTGTGAATCGATTACTTGTCATTTTATACATCTTGAACACTATCTATTGATTATTTATTGTTTTTCTCTGTTTGACTTCATAGTGTTTCCTACATTGCAAATCAGTTGCAATATAACCAATATTAATTACACACCATTAACAAACTTGATTGTGTTCCAAAAAATTTATCCCTATTGTCATTCAACCACTCATATCAAATGAAAATTTGAGAGTGTCTACAACATTACAGTTGTAATGTGATGTATAAACATTTTTTATATTAATCTAGTATTTTTATATTATCTTACCCAAAAACCAATTTTAATTACTAAAATGAATATATATATATATATATAATATGATATATATAATGAAACCCAATTTACAATAAGGTTTGACGTATTCTCTGGTTTTTAGACCATGTATGTGTATATTGAGCTTTTCTTTTTTCTCATACATTCTACAGTGTCATTATTTTAAAATTTCAAAAAACAGGATCTCAACATCACAACACAAAAATAGTCCCTTCTTTGAAATTGGTCTCTTAAGTTGAAAAGCAAACCTTCTTGCTATCTAAAGTCAATATCCGTTATATTGTCATTATGTCCATTAAAATTATTAACAAATTATATTACCATCAGTTCATTGTTACTATAATTATTACAATCTAAGTTAATAGTTCAAATGGTCACGTGTGGACTCTCGAGTCAAAACAACCCAACTTTGTGGCTTATACGCTGGTAATCTAGACTTTAACAAGAATAACTTAAATGGTGTTTTTGTCGAATAATGGTGAACGAGTGCGTTTAAATAATTTGGAAGAGTGAGACCATGAGCATATTTTTTTATTTGTAAAATATGGGTAAAGTATTTTAGCATTTTATAAGTTATAATTATTGGTAAAGACAAGCATATAGAACAATGATTGATGAAATGACAAATAATAGTTTTGAAGGAAAATAATAAGCAAGATCGTCAACAAAAAGAAAGAAGGGTTCATACTTTGGAAAACGAAAGGGAAAAGAAAAGTAGTGAGAAAGTCTTGTCAATATGGCACGCTCCACCCCGCGGCCCTGGTGCCCATGCTGCACCCTCTTCTCTCTCAACCATCAATTTTCTGTAACGTTCATTTTACACTAAACAAAAATAATAAATCATATATTTTTTCTATTGTCATTTAATTACTATGAATGTGTAAACTGTGCCACACACAGTTTAATCAATCATCTTAAATATCCCTTTTTTATGCAATTACTTGTAAGGTTGACAATTACATCACTGTATTATAACTGAACTTATATATTGCTTTAATTGTTTGTGCGATTGTTTTAAAATTAAATCATAATGAAAACTAATCTGATTATTAATATTCACATATGATTAAAAAGTATATACTATGTCAACTTTTTATCTATATAAATAAATACACAAAGTATATAAATAACTTTTTTTATATATGTAAGAACAAATTTTCGATTCAATGAATGAATTTTAGTTAAATTATCAAATTAAAATTTATTCAATAATATGATTTTTATATAAATTATAGACCCAATCTCATCTATATTAACAGCACTTTTTTGTTGTTATCTACAAAAATTACGATAGGATATACATGTTTATTAAACTATTGATTTAATTAATAAACATTTCTTACCTTATTTTACTAGAAATTTAATATTCAGAGGTTATTTTTTAATTGATTATATATATATATATATATATATATATAGAGAGAGAGAGAGAGAGAAAAAAAAAAGACTTATGAAAAAAGAACTGTCCCGTCATTTATTTCAATCTGTAGTGCGTATTTTTAATTATTTTTTAGATATTATTTAATAACCAATTATAGATACAATTTATGACTTATTATATGAAATGAATTTTATATTTTTTACGATAAATAAGTATTATTTTTTGTTAAAGATTTCTAAAATAATGCGTTAATAAAAAACAAAAAGGAATGTCAATATAAATATAAATAAATATATATATATATATATATATATATATATTATATTGGTCTATTGCGTTTAAATTAATCGATTATTAAAGATAAAAGTCAACTAAAAAGTAATCTTCAAAATTTACTTATCGTAAAAAATATATTTCCTTTTGTTGAGATCATTATCCTTATTTATTTTGGGGAAAATGGGCATTGTAACACTCAGATGAACATATGTTAACATATATTTTTTATTTTCTTTAACTTTTAAATAGTTTATTCATTTGTTATTCAATGATATGTAGAGAGTAAAACATTTGTCTGAACCGAAAACACGAGAACTACATTGCACCAAAAACATGACACGAGAAATACGTGGACTTAATTTTAAGGAAACCTCACCGTCATAGGTACAGAAACTACTGACAAGTCACGTTTACCAAAAAATTGCATCGTAAACGATTTGCATTTGAATCTGGGCTTCCAAAACGTTTTTTTGGTGAAAACTGGGCCTTAAATTTGAAAACAACAATCACTACTGTCTATTTTCTTCCAATTAATGGAAATAATGATTTCTTGCATGCTCTGTTACTTTGAGTTATACGATTTGTAATTTATTTTTTAACATTTTTCTTTTCTATCACTATCATTCATTTTATTTCGTCCACAAAAGTTGGTTGAATATGTAAAGATCAAAATAATATGTAAATCTTGATGGATAGTTGATAAATATTTATGTAAACACTTTTTAATCATGAAACCAATCTTGACTGAAATAAACTTTTAGGACCACTCACGTAAACTTTGGAGCACTCTGTAATTCATCTTATTTCACACTTTTCACGAGCTGTCTTTCTCGGTGTGTCAATTTTTCTTTTGCAAAAATTGTGTATAAATTACTCTCATTCCCCACACCCCACTTACTTAAATCACGTGCATTCATTCTGTGGACGAAGATTATGAGAATGAAGTAGTGGAATTCTCACTTTCTCATTCATGATAGAAACCAAACAATTTAGAAGGATGAAGTTTCTTGAATTTGGTAAAAATCACTTTCTCATACCAAACTACCCTCTAAAGTAACAGAAAATACCAATTCTTTTTATTGGCTCAAATTTTAACCTTCACAGTCTTTATTGACTTCGACATTTTGCATTCTGAAACGGAACCTATCCATAAAACCTTGAGAAACCATACCTAACAAGGAATTGTAATAAAGCACCCCAAATCCATTTTCAGAACAGCAACAATTTTTTCTTTCCTTAAAAAAGACGCACAATGGTAGGAGTAAATCAGATAAGTGGTCTCCTGTTTAAATTTAGGACACAAACAATATGTGATCACGAATTTGATCCTAAGATTCAACTGTGAAAAAACATGTCAGAAGATAAAACACACACAAGTTTCAGCTAAATAACTCTTCAAATTTTCAAGAGATCCTTTTCCTTGATAAATTGGCAAGTTGGGTTGGCTTGAACCCAAATTCTCATGTAGCAAACTCCAACAACTCTATTTTAGTATAAGTTTGCAATACTCTACAATTAGAAAAGCAAGTTCACCTATCCTCGATTGAGGCTTTTCTCTTCTTTCTTTCCTCAAGATCAACCACTGAAGCTGTCAATCCAAGTTCTGGATTTCTTGAGCATCAGATAATAGACAAGTGTTCTCATGATTACAATTTTGATAGACAGAATATTCTCACGAGTTCACAACATCATTTGTTGCAGCCTATAAAAAAAGCAGAAAACTCCTTACGAGGTTGTAATGGTCATAGGTTCGTGCCAGTTTCTATCAAACAAAAAGGCAAAAGCAAATCTATGTGATCAAGTATTTCTGTTCATTACTCAAACAGCCAATCATAACAATAGGAGTAAGCCAAGAATAAAGAATGTGATAGAAAAGCAAGAGATTATGAATGAAATTGGTGTCAAGCACGTAATCAGACTTATGAATCCTAAAAGTGATGTGCTATATTTAATGTGTATCAGTTAAAAACCATATGCATTATAACAGAAAGGAGCATATCACGAATAACATTTGTAGAAACTGAAAACGATAATTTCGTCAATTATTACACTGATAAACATCTTTCCCTTGCATTCATTGAACCCTACATAGTGCTGAAGTACTGATGGAAACTAGAAATATTATCAAATATTTTTTTAATATTATAAAGCATTCGATCTTTAACAAACACAGGAACTAGCTCCAAATAAAACAGTAACCACTAAAAGTAGGATGTTTATATCTATATTTATCTACACTAATACGAAGAGAATATCTCTCACAAAACTATTCAATTACCACCACCAAAACTATACAAACTTTTTCCTCTTGACTTTCTTGTTCCTTGTAAGTTTCGTTACCAATATTCTACATCTATAAAATATATTTCATGAACTTTTGTTCACCATCCAAAACTTATCATGTCTTAAATTTCAAAAAATTCTCCGGAAGGATTTATTTGGCAAAACTTTCTAATAAAGGACTTATAGGAGAAAAAAATAAGAATAAATGAAATAAACTTCAAGATAAATTAAAATTAGTTTGTGCATAAACTAATATGTAGAATATTTCTTATATAGCTTTTCTAAATTTTTACTTTTTAACTGTACCTAAGCTATTTTTAACTTACGGTGAAATTCATTTATTTATTTTTTCTTCTAGCAGTCCTTATAGATTAGTCCAAACAGACCCCAAGTACATAGTGAATTGGATAATTGGATAAATGGGTGATCAACAACCATTTACATCCGTAAATTCAATTTTTTTTAGTAAAGAAATATTTTATCACGTAATTACACTCGTATCATGTTTACACTCACAGTATACATGAAAAGGAAAAAAAAAAATCACATATTCCCTCCCCTTATGGAGTGGACTTAAATTTCACAATATGTTGAACATAGGGTATTTTACCCTAAGAGACACAAAGCATCGAGACATCCTTTATGAAATATTAAATGCATTTTACATCACATACACCAACAGAACACGATAAATTAATTCACAAGATCATTCTACACACACAATGGATTTACATAGACACATTAAATCCAATACTATCAATTTCCGAAACTTGTTTATCTTCTCCAAGTATGGATTAAGGTATAACTTTATTGGAAAATCTCCCCACTTCATCAGCTTATAATAGATTACAAAGTACAAACATAAGTCGTTCTCCTTGCTAAAAAGATCACTCTTATTCCTAGCACCAAATTACAAAGACAGTTTTTAAAAAGAACCCTCAATAAAGAGAGCTGGATTATAAATTATGAGAAAAAAGAAACTTGCTTTTAATACCAAATTAAAATCAAGACAATTAGAACCCAAATTATAACTAATCCAGGAAATAGAAATACTGTAACCAGTTGGACAAGTCTAAGGCTGTAAGGTTTTACCAAGATTTGAATCTCAACATAGTACCAAAGCTTTATGGCCAAATTAGTCAATAGTTTGATCCTAGGACACTACTATTTTCATTAGTAAGTTTCAGCACAAGTTAAGGTCAGTGTTTTATCCATCCTTTAAGCACAAGTTAAGGTCAGATATAAAAGCATGTCCAAGTCTACCTAATCATTGACTTGATGAACAGGAGTTTGATCCTAGTAACCAATATTTTATACATTTTTAAGCTTAAAAAAATCAAAAAATAAAGCAATAAAACTACATATAATATTCACTTTATAAGACTAGTATCCTTCAAAATTCAGACTCAATAAAATGCACTGTTGTAACTACTAAATAGGATGGAACTCTGCATTATTTACAAGTGGCTTATGTTTATGTAATTGAATAAGATAAATTGATGACACCATACATGAAATTTGTAGCTTAAGCAACTTAACAACAAGCACAATTTCATCACAAGCAAAGATGGCATATATCTCACAAAAGGAAAAAGATTTTTTCAACCTCTTTCCTCTTAAACCACCTTATATACTTATTTCCTTGAATAAGGAAATTGCCCCTAAAATCTGAGCACTTCACTACAACCAAAGACACAGAGCTTACAATGGCACAATGCCATAAAACTTTTTCCACCTACAATTGCCCAACCCTTTAAACTAAATGGAAAAAAACTCCTACAAGCACAGAAGATTCAAAAAAAGAACACCAAACCATTACTATGTCATATGTTTTAGGACAATGTAAAAGAAATGTTATAACTTTTCTGCTTCAGAAACACGTCACATACATCAAGAGATATAGCATTTCATTGCAATATATTATTAGCATAAAATGCTCTAATTCTGTGGAACTTCCATATATGTTTTCTAATTCAATTCCCAAAAACCTCCTCCAATTATTCGCAATTTCTAATGAATTTTCCCAATTTGACTTCCTCTATTCTACACTGCGATTTTGAGGAACATTTCTAGGGTGCTGCCAATGGCACCCAAGGAAGACCAGAGTCCAATGGAGAAGTAATACACAGAAGAGAAGACAATGGTAGGTGAGGGGGCACCAATGGTAGAGAAGAAGATGAATAAGTCATTGGCAACTACAAAAAAAGAAAAAAGAACAAAGGTACTTGGTGATAGATGACATTACAAGGATGTTGTCGCTGATTCAAGCTTCTCAAGTGCAAACCAAGGAATATTAAGTGTGAATCTTGTGCATGGAAGATGAGATCAATTGTGGCTCAGGAGCTACATTTCTGAAGACGAGATCCTTTGCTCCTTCATTAGAGCTCAATTCCATTCCATTGGGAAAACGCTTCTGTTGTGTCCTTGCACAAGTAAATGAACTTTTCCTCCATCGGTGTTTCTTCCTTGCAATAATCTTCAGTAACTTGCTCCGATCTATTGTTGTTACATGCTTCAACAGATCTTCTGTAACCACAACTTCACTTCTATCCCTCTCTTCTTTTACAGCAGAATCATTGCTCTCTCCATGAGAGAGCACTGAACTCTATCAGAATTTTAAGAGATGCAAGTGACCCCAAGTTTATGAGGCCAAAAATCATGTAGCTCATGGAATAAGATAGGACTTCCATAGAATTGTCTCATGGTATTGATAGATATGAAAAAAGCCAAACAAAAAGTAAGTGCACGCTCATCTATAGAGCTTATTTGAGAGGTAGTTAACAACTAACAAAACACCTAACTAACAGATTTCAACTAACTGATATAATACGCGAAACATAGAAGACACGATTTCAACAATATTCCCATTATATTAGTGAGACAAATGATTTCAAAGAATGAAGAAAACAAATAAATAACCAGAAGAATATATACAGGCTGTAACATAAATGGAAGGAGACACAATCAATAAAACACCAGAAAATTAATATTACAAATTTAAAGGATTGAAGGTATTCCAGCTACCCAGTCTTCGAACACAGGCAAAAAAAAAACTTCAGTAGAGCCTAACCCTTATGCACTACTATTAACAAACTTAAACGGTACATGCAGGAGGAGAGTTAGATTTGCGAAGTGCCCACATCAAAAACCCATACTTTCAACTAAACAAACAACTTACCAAAGACAGCAAAAGCAAGAAAAATGGAGCACCATGCATGTAATGCAATTGTCACAAAGCTTGTGAGAGTGCTGACCTATTTAAAGCCAGTGCTCATTTCCTTTCGCTTAAGTTCTAAACCAATACGTTCATTTTCAAGCTTCATTCTTTCATTTTCTAGACTTAGCTTCTCCAACTCCCGATCCTTTTTTTTACTAAACCTCTGCCACTTGAATCTCTGTTTCTCCAGTTCCAGCATCTCAACCTGAATTTGTAGCTTCTGTTCCTCCAACTGAAGTGAGCGAGATTCAACCCATTGCTTCTGTAACCAAGCTGCTCTCGTGCTTTCAGGTAAACCTTGATTCACATCAGATTGAACCATCTGCCCATGGGGATATGAACTTCTGTTATAGTCCTGACAATTTAAAGAATTGCCAAAAGTATTACAATCTTCTTGGCCTTGTCCTTGTTTCAGTTTCTTCATAGATCCACCTAATGGTGCATATATTCCTCTACTATCACCATGAGAAGCACAATGCTCTTCAAAGTCATCATGATCATCAATTTCCACATCTGGATCATCTTCGCCGTGATCATCATGATGAGACCTTCTCATATCATCATTATCATGATCATCCCTATTTCGCAGCGCCAACTGCAGTGAACGTTGCAATGCAGGATCATGGGGTAAATGCAACCTATTGCCATTATGGTAAGAACACATCTCCTCATAGAACAAGTGTTTTGAGCTTAATATTTTTCGAACATCGTCCTTTTCTTTATCAGAAAGAAAATCTATTACATCCAACAGCGCAGGATTTTCAACAACCTGACAAGAAGTGCCTCTCCCTAGCATATCGTTAAGCTTCTTATATCTTTTGTTGAGATCATTGAATTTATCCTCGCATTGCTGAGGTGAAACATGATAACCCCTCTCAGCCATGACCTTGGAAACGGATTTCCACTTACCCTTTTTCTGTAACACTGCAAATTTCCTTCTTCCACTTCCACCACCATCAACAGTTACATCCTCACCAATATAAGAAACAGCTGTTATCAGAAGTTTTACCATCTTGTCAGTCCACTTCACTCGCTGCCAAGGTGATCCTTTCTTCCCTCTACCAGCTTCATGGTGACAATCACCACCATCCTCAGTAAAGCTCGGCTCGTCTTCCTCACTCCCTGAGTTTCTGCTTCTGTCTCCTTTACTAAACTCTGTCATTGAAATGGTTTGGTCACAGTTATGCAGGGATCCCATTGTAAGAGGGAAAACCTCATGAACTCTGGAATGTACAGAAGACCCTTGATGCGGATGACTCTGATGTTGGTGCATGGTATGGGGATGTTGTGCTTGATGCTGAACCCGAATTGATCCCGGCAAATCAAAGCCACCAAAAGATGTCCCACCTTGAATTATACCTCCCTGGGGCAAATTCCCTTCCATTGATTCGCACAAACCACAACCCAAATCACACCAGTGAACCCATTAGACCCCAAATCCTAGTTCCAACCCAATTTCTTTCAACCCTTTTCACATTATCTACATATTGAAACCAAGCGAACTCATTTATGGTCAATCATCAGCTTTTTCTTTTTCATCTATGACCCTCTTGATCTTCAAGCAAAAATAGCCACCAATTTAACAGGAATAAATCTATCTCACAAACATCATTTCACAAAACCAATATCTCAAATCCAGACGCATAAAAAAAACTAACACGCCAACAGAGAGGGACAACTCCAAAACAACACCCAGATGCAAAACAAAGGAATAGGGTTCAAAAAGTGCAGAAAAACAGCATCAAAAACCTTCAAAGCTCGTTAACAAGGAAGCCGGGTAATAATCTGCTCGAAACCAGCAAAGAACTGCACTCCCAGAAGCCAAAAAAAGGACCTTTATGCAACCAATCCCAGAATCCAGAACCCAAGATCATGAGAAACACATCTCCTATCAAGCAGAGAAAGAGTTGAAGGCTGTGAACACTGAAAAGAAACCCACCCAAAAAGAAGAATATCAGGAAAACCAAGTGAAAAACATACTCAGTAAAAGGCGTGTCATCAAATCAGTGAATCACCTTTTCTTATTTAATGAACCATTACAGAAATAATCAATCAATTAACTGACACACTAATTACCATATAATTCCTGTTATTCAACACTGGCACTCTGCTTAGAAATGATGTAGCAAAGAATAATGCCAGCAAGACCCTTATTTCTTTCCAAATAGAAAAGAGAAAAATCAGAAACTCTCTCCAAGCATTTGCATCATTAATTTTAATTTAAATTACCATTTTCCGCAACAATTTTCGTCATTTCCAATAATGGGTAACCTAATAAACCGAAATCATAATTTTAGTTTCCAAAAAACCACCCAATAAACATATTAGATTAGAAGAGTGTGTGTGTGTCATATGTCAAACTAGTTTAATAGTTGTTATACATATGACGCCAGATGATGGAAAGAAAGAACCTTAACAGGTTCAATGTATTGGGAGATATAGTGGGCCCTCCCAAGGCAAGTTGGTGTCGTATTAAAAAAAAATACACATTTTATATTGTATCGTACTATATACTATTTCTTAGAATAATTGAATATAAGGTGCCAAGCATATATTATAGTCGGCACAAAATTATGTCTGGTCTCTTTTTGTTGCAACTTGGCAGTCCAACAGAGATTTAAATCTAATCTAATCTCCAACAAATCTAGTATATGGCATAAGACAATCTCATGTTCATGCATCTCTTCTCTTTCTTTTCATTTAATATATTTACTCTCCCATATCATTTGAAGGGGTAATAATATATCTTATTGTTATTGGAGAAAAGTGTGGATAATAAAATAAATCTTCAACTCCTCCCTTTTGGACCTTGACAAAAGTGGGTAATTGTTATAGTAACACTTGGGAATGTGTCATTATAATTCCCAAAGGTCCTCACCCAATCACTTTATATGGTTACAAGTATTTTTCAATGCATATACATGTATTAAAAAATGTAGAGCAAGTGTGTCTCGATCTTATAATAATATATGGTCTTAAATATGTTTTTAGTTTATTTCATATAGTAATGTCTTAATCTTAAAAAAAATGTAAAATTTAGTGTTTTGAAAAAATAAATTCAGTTGTTTTCTAGTTTTCAAAAAACAATAGGAATAAATTAGTTTTAGAAAACATGTTGGTCAATGAAAATACGAAAATCGTGTATTTCTTTTGTATGTTATGCTTGCAGAAAGGACTATAGTTTTTTTTTCTTTTTTTAAGAAATGGAATTGGTTAGATCAGTAAACATACAATTTTTTAAAGAAAAAATTGTGCTAATTTTTGTGAGGACTAAAAAAAGGAAATGATAAGTTTTAATTAGAGGACTTTTTTTTGTATTTTTTAAAATAAAAATTTTGTCAAATTAATAAAGTGGAAGTATATTTAAATCTAATTCATAAATAAAAATATGTGCTATCGTATTTGAAATTTAAATTTTTAGATTTTTTATACTTTTTAGTTTTGGTAAATATAAATGCGTAAGTTATTTATTACTAAAAGTGATACTTTAAAATTACCTAACGCTATCAATGTATATTTTTATCGTGTATTTCTAAATAACAAAAGACTGATAAAATTGCCATTGCCAATAAAAATGAACTACTCGAACACTTTTAATGTTATTTTTCTGAAACTTGAACTTTATTCCCGTGAAAGATATAATTCAATCTCAAATTTCATTTGATTTTTTTCATTATAAATCAAGTTAGACCGAATATTTAAGAAATCGAGTTTTTATATTCAGTTTACGAATAATCTAACTCATTAACTTCACCCCTCGTTGAAGACAGTTAAAAAATAATTTGTTTTCATTAATTATATAAATAGTACGCGAAGAGCACGATAAAAAAAATAGTAGATGAAAAATATTAAACATGTCTAATAAATAATTGAAAATCTTACTTCCTATGTTATATATTGGAAAAAAAAAATCGTCTCTATACTTTTTTTTTAACATTGGTGTTAATTTCACTCTACACATTTTATTCATTTGATCATCATGTTTTAAAACAATGATGATAATGGTTTTCATAATAATAGTGTTATATTGTTTAGTCTACGTGACTAATATTCTCTAATGCGGAGAAGTTATAAAATTTACCTCTTTATATAGAATGAAATGTTTGTAAACATATAAAATATATTATTACTACTACAAGCAATAATATCCAAAAACAAAAAGAAAAATATTTTCGAGATATATATAAAAATGAGAAGTAAAGAAATTGATGATACCTTTATGATATTTTTTTTTTATATAGTTTGGTTATGATAATTTGTTGTGATGTTTGTAGATTCAATTACATTATTATTACTTTTAATTAGAAGTGGAAGATGAGACAAACAAGAAGTTGCATGAATTAGCCAATTGAGAATTTGTTGGTGAAGAGAAAAATTGAAAAATGAAAATGTAAATTTTTATCCCATTTTGAGCATTCATAATTATGTTTTGTTTTATATTTGGCTTGAAAACCAATTATAATATGTAGTATGACATGATTTACCATATTTAATGTGTTGAGTGAAAGACTTTTTTGTATTCCAATAGTTTTGTCAAATGAAGTTGTAATAGACCAGTGAAAAATCATAATTGTTTTGAAAGTATTTCAATCTTCTCTATTGAAGTGGATTTAGTAATAAAGAAACCAAATGTTGATATTATTTTAAGTAACCCAATTAATTGGGTAAAATGGAAGTAATGATAAAAGTAAATAGTAGGTCTGAGTGATAAATTTTAAGTTAATATGACACTTGTTCATAAATGAATAATGCAACTTAATCAAGACAAGGGCATGTTATTGTAAAAGAAAAGGTTAGTTAACTGATTAATATAATACAACAATTACATAATTGAACAAAATAACCTTCAAAATATAATATGCTGAATAATGGCTTAACCAAAAGGTGACAACACAAGCTCATCACCAGACTAAACATCACAATTTTTTAAAAAGAATTTACATCATGAATAGTATATTCTTCTCCTCCCTTGTAATATTCAAGGAGGTTATAAATTTGTACATGTGATGAAAAGTTACGTAGAAACTTATATTACTTCGATCAAATCATTCAATTATACAAAATACAATAAAAGACATCATTAATAAAACATTATCCATTAAATGTTAATATCAAGAATACACTTTGTTCAATTGTAGATTTACCCTAAATATATGAAACCCCAAATTTATATTTATAATCAAAGGCAACCTCATTACCTAACAATAGCTTTCCCACCAAAAATCTTAAAATATTAAAAAATGGAATAAGTGAACGAAAAAACTATGTAACAATAGTTTAACCTAGACAAAATAAATATGAAATAATAATAATCATCCACACACCGATACCAAACAAATCCCATAATCTTTACATAAAAGAAACTTCTCAAAAGAAAAAAAAAAAAAAAACCTGAGTGCAAACGAATGAAGACAAAAGGAAAATAAGAAAGAATCTACTTTGCCTCTTTAAGAAAACATTTCTTTTAAAGTCTATTAAATTTTCAAACTAAAATCAAAATGTTTTACTTATTTTTTATCCATTTACAAACATGATAAATATACCTTATTATGTGCAGATACAAAGTGGAAGCACGACAACTGGATTTAATAAGTATGGATTTTACAGTTTTTTCTATATCGCTGAAATAAAAATTCATCTCCATTCTCATTCTCATAGATTCATTTTTATACTCAACGAATATGATTTTTTTTTGTCTCATCCACATCTTCATTAAAAAACAGCTATATTCATACATATCTTTTTATTGTTCTAAATATTAATTAAATAAGTTATTTATAAAAAATAAAAATCAGAAAAAACGTGATATTATCAAACATTTAACATGAAAAAGATTAACGAAAAAAATTAACATTTTGTTTTCTCTAATGTCAAATATCATCAAAAAGGAAAATATGTATATCCTCATCATCCAAATTTTTTTTTAAATATTACTATATACTTATATTCAGTTAATATAGGAATTTCTCATATAATATAAAGATGTTTACATACTTTTCTCTAAAATATTTGAATTAAACTATAAAAAACGTGTCCAAATACAAAAACAATATTTAATCTTATATATAAATATATTATCTATGTCATTTTTTCTCTTTTATATTTTTACTTTTCAAACCTATATATATAAACTACCATAAAATTTTGTTTTCTCTAATGTCAAATATCATCAAAAAGGAAAATATGTATATCCTCATCATCCAATTTTTTTTTTTTTTAAATATTACTATATACTTATATTCAGTTAATATAGGAATTTCTTATATAATATAGAGATGTTTACATACTTTTCTCTAAAATATTTGAATTAAACTATAAAAAACGTGTCCAAACACAAAAACAATATTTAATCTTATATATAAATATATTATCTATGTCATTTTTTCTCTTTTATATTTTTACTTTTCAAACCTATATACATAAACTACCATAAAATTATAAAATTCGTATAGAAATAATTAACATGATAAAATATATCACAATAATAATAAAGTTTATTTGTAACGCTTTACAAATAATACAATCTAACATTATTCACAGTATAATGATATTATCAAGTCAGGACTCTCATCCTCATTAACAACAATTTTCATAACATATGTATAATTATTCAAATCAATTCAATAAAAGTATAAAAATCAACTCAAAGTATATCATCAAAATTTCTTCCAATCAATGTTCCACACATATCTTTTAAATTCAATCTCAATTAAAATATGAACTTTTAATAATCATGTACCAACTTAAACATTTAACTTTAACTCATTTAGAAAAATAAATAATAATAGTTTTCTTTGCTTATAAAAAAATCGTTTAAACTTAAAAGGTCATCGGGAAGAATTGAGAAAACTCCAAAATTAGCACTAAAAAGATGAGAAATAATATGAGAATATGAGAGGAAAAGAGAAGAATAAAAACGTAGAGGGAAAGAATGATGTCGTGCAATGAAGGAAAAGAGGAGGTTTTACATTATTTATCTACATTTATCAGACATGTTAACATGAGTATATGATGTGATTCCATAATCAATATTAAAACTAAAATATTATCTTAAACTTTATTCACTTCAAATCAGATATAATAAATCATCTCTCTGACATTTAATTTTTTTTTTCTCAACTTTTTAAGAGCTAAGGTTATGTTTGACAAGTTATTTCAACTGTTTTTTAATTACTATTTTTTATTGCGAGTTGCATAAATGGTTTGTAATGGAAGTTATTGAATCAAGTCAATCGTTTGGATTTCTGCAAATTTCGATTTCTGCAATTACACCCTAACTTTTAACTGATTGAAAAAATATTTTCTAGTAGCTTTTGAGTTTTTTTTTTTTTTTTAACGTTAGTAGAAATAGTGTGTTTTAAAATGCTAGATTCTGCCTTTTCTATTTATTGTTGTTTGATCTTTAAAATAATTATAAATGGTATTGTTTATTCTTTTCTATATAAGACATGATTTTATTATTCTATTTTCTTTATTCATTTATAAGATATGACTTTTTTTATTTTTAAGTTATAAGATATTATTTTTTCAAGTTAATATTTTTACAAGATTTGATATCAATTACAAAATAAGTTTATTGTTATTATTACTTTATATTATATAATTTATTTTAACTATTATACCATTTACAGTATTTATTTTACTATTTTAATAATATACTTTCATACATTAATATTGATATATGATAAATTTATTTAACTTTTATTTTTTAAATATTTATCATATTATAATGTGCAGTTTAATCTTATTTTTACTTTATTTTTAAATATCTTATGTCTATATAAAAATAGTTTTTCTTACTTTATTTTAAATCTGAATAGTAATATTTTAATATATAAAATAAGATTAATACTAAGTTAATGTGTAGGACTTAATAAATTTAATATCATTGATGATTGAATGCTACCCTCTATTTAAAGATAAGTAAAATTGCTTCTCACTCTCATTATCAGGACCTATGTTCCATCCAATGATCAATCATTAAAAAGAAACTATATGAAACAAAAAAAAAATCCTATTAGTATACCTCCCTTAAAAATCATTATAAAAATGTCTTTATTAAATATAAAATTTATTAAAATCAACAATAAAGTTTATTTATTAACAGAACCCATTGGTCATAGATTTTCACAATAAACAAGCACTAACATCTCATATCACTTTACAAAAGAATATCAACATATAAAAATATCTAGTATAATCATATCAACATTGAGAAATTAAAAAATCGTGTCAAATATAAAATGTTATAAATTTAGAAAAACAAAAATACAATTTAAATAGATTATAATAATTAAGAAATAATCATAAAACTATCTACAAAAATTAAAATCGTTTACTATTAAAATTATTAGATTGTAAAATATTTAGATATAACGTAATAAACTTCTTTTTTTTAAATCACAAAACATTAACAAGCTTTCTTAACATATACATGGCCATGTATCAACAATTAGATGAGAATTGATTGTAAGTTGGAAAAGACAAAGAATTCTGCTTTCATTCATTCAAATTTTTGATCAGCAGCATAAAGGGCCTTGATTTCCTCCACATCCTCATAGCTACCAAGGAATATGGGAGATCGCTCGTGCAACTTTGTTGGAACCAAATCAAGTGCCTGTTCACACATACACATATCTATCAATTTCACTCTCTCTTAATATTATTAGATAAGAGATAACAAGAGAGATAAGAGATAACAAGACACAAATTTTGCATGCATAACTTCTCCATGATACAATGAGATCAAAAGTCAAATTCATTGACACCACATTTAACTGAAAATCTTAAGAAAATGAATTTATAAATTTCTTTTTCTTATATATTACTCAATTTTCTATTTTTATTTAACATAAAACTAGATTCACATTTAGATTCCTAACACTAATATGTGTTAAGTGTTAACTCTTTCATCTGTTATCAAAACAAGCATATCACAAAACTTGAATGGAGGATGATAGTTACTCATCATATTATTTTCTTATCAGATTAGAAGTTAACTGTTTCTGGTAAATTACCCTTTGCTTGCCAGTGAAAGCCTGTCCTCCTGCTTGCTCCATCAAGAATGACATTGGGAAGACTTCATAGAGTACACTGCACCAATCAAAGAAAAATTCTACAATCATTTCTTCAGTTAAACCAGTAACAGTGTAGTAATATTGGATATGCTACTCAGGAAATAAGGTAGTGATTGAACATGGCATACCGAAGTTTCCCATTTGGACTCTTTTTATCAGCCGGGTACAGAAAGATACCTCCATAAAGAAATGTGCGGTGAACATCAGCTACCATGCTGTTAATGATACAAATACAGACAAAGCAATGTCATAAGACCAAACATTTGAGTCAGTCATTCAGTAGGCACATGTAGGTACAATAGCTTTTATAATGATAATGCAAAGACACATTATCTAGAACAGTCCACTATTACGTTTAGCGATTGCTGCTATTGATCTTATTACTTTTTTTAATAAAAAATTTCTAATGAATAAGTCATTCGTAGGTATGTTTCTTAACATTCTAAACAAAGAAAAAGGTTATCCTTACCCTGTTGAGCTTTAGTTATTATGAGTCAAGTAGCTGAACAAAATATGAATACTTTCAACTAAAAAGAAAAGGGAACTATGAACGCTGCATTACTAGAGTTGGGAGTAAGTGTTAATTTTGTTTACCATAATTAGGAGTTTTGTGGCGATGAATGATTATATAAGATCTATTTTGACCAAAATGAAAAATGATACATCAAAAGAACTAGTTATCAATAGGCTTTAGTTTGTATTTGTTATTTCGTGGTAGATGTTTGCAGAGCCAAACTGTATGAGGACTAATAGCGTGTTTGGGATGGTATTGAAGTGAATCCAAATCAATTTCAAGTTCATGGTGAATGTGAAGCAACACATTGTTGCTCGGGAAAAATTATGCTTTTAACATGGTTTTGAGGTAGCCCCCGTGATTTTGAAGGTATTTAATCATCATACTATAAATAAAAACGTGCTATACTCTAGCAATGAAACTCCTTGGAGCATTGAGAATCCACTATAGTCTCTATACCTTCCAACATATCTTAGGGACTTTGGTGATGAACCATCTTTTGGAAACTTGCAGTTCTCCACATACCTGAACAGAAGTAAGAAAGGAAAAAGTGTCACAACTCATAAATTGCCTTGTAGTGCCTGAATCATTTTAACACTATTGGATTTATTCATACTTGGTAGTAGGACCATCCCAGTTTTTAGCATTTCCTTCATTCACTGAATAGATCTTCCCTTTCTTCGGGACCTGAATGGTGAACCATAGATCAAGCAATTAACATGAAGCAAGTATGCCACAGACGGCTTCAATAAAGATCATTCATATCCTTAATCTTTAAACTCTGTATGACAACTCATTCACTATGTTCTCATTAAAAGATAGACAAATAACTGAGAGAACAGCCATTCAGTCACAACTACAAATGCTCAATCAGTTGTTCTTTGACAACAAAAAAAAATAATCTACAAGAAAGATTTTTTGTAAAGCATATGGATATAGTCTTAGATTCAAGGAGATCAAATCCTGTATATTATCTATGTAGTTACTTGTGATAAATATACTGATCAAATACTTGCTTAAGAGACAGGGTTGCAGATGAATTGTCATCTTAACCAAGATGAATTAGCATGTTTATATGGCCTAGTATAGTTCATCACATCTCCTTCTCAGTTGATGAGACTTGGACCTAAGTTGAATATAAAGCACTCTGCGACCTTTTAAAGCGTTGAGTCTCCCGGAAAGAGCATTTACACATAATAGCAATGTGCAATAGTTATTGATGAATTGGTAGATTAATACCTTGATGTCAGGGTGAGTTAGAATGAACTCTCCAAGAGATGGATCAAGGGTGAAACCATTAACACCAGTTCCAGTGCTTAACACAAGCTGTAAAAATACCCCAAATCATTGATTAGAAAATTTATAATTTTGGAATGAATTAAAATTAAAACACACGACAACTCAGTGTCCACAGGTGCACAGGAAAACAAACAAAAGAAACTGAGCTAATCCTTTCATATAAAAATAGTTACCTTCAGTAACTTATATACTGTCCCTTAAAATATTATCATAATCAGCGTAATAAGATGACCAAAAGTGAAGAAACTGAAGCTGTCTGAGAGAAAAGACATACCGTGCAAGAGCTTCCGTACATACAATAACCAGCAGCCAACATGTTCTTCCCAGGTTGCAAAACATCTTCTATGGTTGGTTCACGGTTTTCTTTCACCAAATAAATCCCAAAAATCTAAATGGAACACAACACACTCAATTGACAACTGTGTGTGTATAATGGAAAGAGAAAAAACATGGATTGCATTTCAGAGGAGAGACATACTGTGCCAATGGAAACACCACAATCAATGTTAGAGGAACCATCCAGCGGATCAAAAACAACAATGTACCTGCACAATAAAAAAATTCCCTACTAAATGATTAGACTCAGAAAAACCAAGACTAAACAATCACTTGGGAAGAAAATTATAGATAGGTTAACAACTTTCCACGCTTGGAAGGCTCCACAAATGTTGCTTCCTCGTCTTCTTCAGACACCAAGATGCACTGGAAAAATATTTCAAACCATCAACAAATGCATATATATATATATATATATATATATATATATATATATATATATATATATATATATATATATATATATATATAGAGAGAGAGAGAGAGAGAGAGAGAGAGAGAGAGAGAGAGATATGACAAGTAGTAGAAGACACGCCAAATCACACATTTATGACTTACTGTTCGTCCACTGCTGACCAGAGCCTTGACAAAGACATCATTGGAAAGGACGTCCAGTTTCTTTTGCTCCTCACCCTTTATTCCAGATAATTAAGAAACAAATTCAGAAATAAAAAATAATAATAACAGAGGATCAAAATCATCACACATTAGAAAGTTACCATGCTGGAATAATATGCATAACTAAGATTTATTCATCAACCACTTGCCTGGACATTTGTCTCTCCAGCAAGTCCAATAAGCTTAGCAAGACCCGCCTGCGTAATCAATTGTTATAGTTACAATTTGCATATCTAGAAATATATAAACCGATTCATAAAAAATCAAGTAAACTAAATCAGTTAACTTTTGCGTTTTATATATATTCCAATACAAAAAATAACGTACAAATATACGTGGGTATTATTGGGTGTTTGATAGAAAAAGTGCATCACCACTTAATTTCATAATAAGATAGATTGTTTGCTAGATGTGTCAAATTCAGCTGTGCATGAGTTGTGGTGAAATGATAGGGAATGACTTAGTAGGAAGGTATAAGAAAGAATAACCTTGTTAACAGCAGAACAAACGAACTTGCAGCCGAGAACAATGTGACTGAGCAAGATCGTGAAATCGCCACGAGCCTCAGGTTGCTTCGACTGTTCGTTCAGCACGAAACGGGTGATGGTCATCAAGTCTGTGCGTTGAGCATCCGCACTGTGATCCATCTTTCACTCTTCACTAACCCTCCAACTGATCACTTCAACAGAATATATACATATGAAATATTATATGTATGACTTGTTTCATAGACTTTTATATATCATGAGTTTTTGATTTGAATATAGAGAAAGAGAAGGAGATGATATTATCTGTGAGGAAAGGAAGCTTGGGGTGACACGTGGAAGGCGTAGGGAGAGGGTGAGCTTGACGTGATGGCGGCGGATAACGATTTTCGTCGTCATGCACGACACGACAAGGCACCACCATGCAAATTTCAGGTACGTACAACGTTTTATCTTATATTATATGATTATATGTGGATGCACCTTCTCTTCTTTTTTTTTTTTTAATCATCTTCTCTGTAGTTTCCAACAACCATTCTAAACCTTACAAAATGCTCCGTTTTATCCACATTCCATGCATTTTCAGCCTTTTAACTTGATTTGTGTACAGCATGTAAGAGAATCGTTCATCCACTCCAACAATTCTTTTACCCTAATTTAATTTTATTTAATTATTTTAACATGTTTCTTTACTTTTAAAAACATATAAACTAATATTCCGCGTTATTTATTTCTTATTTCTGTTAATTATTAGATAAAATTAAGGATAAATAACTCCATTTCAATAGCTCAAAAGCATGTCAATTCCTATTCAACACTTCCAATCTATTCTTGTCTCCAGCGTTATAAAAACTTAATGTTTTTAACCAGTGTTGCAGAACATAAAAATATCATACTAGTCTCACACAACTATTTCTCTCCTCTCTTCCTTTCCCCTATTTAATTATTCTATTTCCTTTCTTTCCTTAACACCCTCTCCTCTTTATTTTACAGATATTGTTTCTTCAAATTCTCTTACATCAAGAAACTTTCATTGATCCTAAATTGAAGAATCTTTAATATAGAGCTTAGATACATTTTTTTTTTTTTTGGAAATAGATGAGTAGCTCTATGGGTATTAGTTTGTACCAACTTGAAATGACAAAAAGGTGTTGCATCACTTTAATTTGAAAACATGGAAGATATCACATAAAATTTCTATCACACACTCACCAAAAATAAAAATAAAAATATAATTTACCAAAGGATTATATTTACTACAAAATATAATTTTTACCAACGAATAATATTGATGGGTTACGGAAATTAGCATTATCCAAAGATATATTCATCAACAAATTAAATAATAGTAATTTCCTCCTAAAAATTTCATGTGGAATGGAAGGAATAATTTTCCACACAAATCTCTCTAGATTTAGATCTTCCAGCAATATATCCGTCTATAAAATTATCTAGAATAAGAAATTTATCATAAAAGAAGAAATTATAGGCATAAAACTCTTCTTCCGTCAATAATTCTAAAAAGTTTAACATTTTTTTTATATTTAAAAGTGATAATTTTACAAAAATATTATTTATATAAATAGTATCTTTTATCTATTATATATGCACTAAAAATTTGAAGAAATTATTACATTGTATAAAGAATAATTATTTTAAAATTTATTTTAAATATAAATTTAGAATATATATATATATATATATATATATATATATATTATAAATGCGACAAACACAATGGCCCCACTTGTGCACAATACACAGAAATCGTCCATGTGACTGACGATTTCTAAACATATAAAATCGTATTAAGGTTGGACGATTTCGGAAGAATATAAATTGTGTCACCTGACGATGATTTCTTAACGTTATGTGTCCAAGTGGCGTCATTTTTATTCTTTTGAAATCACCTAACCCTGACACGATTTCATGTCTCTAAAAATCCTAGCTTCTTTCTATTGCGTTGAATGTGGGTTTAATTTGAACGTGCGTGAATTTGTTTTAAATGGTTTGAACGAGCATGCTTTGAACAAAACTTCCTTAATGTCTTAGACTGCACCCATAGCTTAAGTAGTTTGTAGCACGGTTTATTATCAGAAGCATAACTCAATTAGTGCAATGAAATACTGAATTTTGAATAGTTTGGTGGAATAAGTGTACAAGTATAGATGTACCAATCTTATATACTTTCAAATTTAGGAATTGGAATTGAACGTGCAGTACATCTAAGCACTTCAATTTTTTACTCCACTCTCACTCTCAATTACGAAAAACTTCATCAAATATTAATGGCTTTGTGGGGTGTCAGAAGAAGTTCAACATTTGGTGACAAAGAGTCTATCATCCGTGATATGGTTCATGATTTTAGTGAAGATGAAGAGCACGACAACAATCCTATGCCCACATCATCTACACATCCTAGTCAATCCTTCCTTTAGTAGAGTTGCTTAAAATATTCAATTTGAGTTGTGTGAAAGCATGTGTTTCTACACAAAAGAGGCCAATCTATTCGCTATAAAAGAATATCACATTGACTAGGACTACAAATTTGTAGTCGTTGAGTCCAAGACAGATAGTTATGTTACAAGAAGCGTAAATTATGGAAATGAATGTCAATGGCGACTAATGGCTTATTTCAGTAAAATTTGTCAACAATGGAAAAAAAAATAGAAGTCTTTCACACGTGTTCATCTACTGTTCTTTCTCAGGACAATGTCAATTTGGACTTAACACAAATTTTTTTAGTTGTGTCCAATTTAGTGAAGACAAATCCATCAATTTCTATTAAAAATCTTATAGTTGAAATCCAAAATCGTCACGACTACTCTATGTCATACAAGAAAGCTTGGAAAGCAAAACACAAGACTCTAGCAATGCAATTCGAAGATTGGGAGGAATCGTATAACCATATTCCAAGATGGTTGCAAACTCTTCAGGAATCACTTCTAGGGACTATTGTTCAATATACAATTCATCTAACTGTAGTTGACAATGTCGAGGATCACTCGAATTACATCTTAGACCGGGTATTTCGGGCATTCAAGTTTCGCATTGACGACTTCAACTACTACAAGCCTATAGTGCAAGTAGATGACACATTTCTAACTGACAAATATCATGGTACTTTGTTGACAACACTAACTCAAGATGAAAATCGAAACATATTTCTACTTGCCCTTGTCATTGTTGAAGGAGAAACAAAGGTGAAGTGACAATTAATCAACATTGGTATGTTTTCTTTCTTTATTTATTACTTTCAAATTGCGTCCATTACCTTATTTAGTTTTTCACATTTTCACAACATATGAGATGAAACAACCAACTGTGATGGTCAAATTATCCGCAATGTGATCAGAATTCTGACTAGTAGTGTCTTGGATCGATCAAATACTTCTAAAAAAAATGGACACAAGCATATAATGGGGGCAAGAGGTTTGACCATATGACAACAAACCTGACAGAATGCATAAACTCCATTTTGAGGGGTACCCAATGAGTTCCGATATATACTCTTGTTAAGACAACATTCGAAAGAATAAAAGACTGATCTGTTTAACAAGCACAAAGGCCGATTGGCCGATTGCATGTTACCGAGCAAGTCATATATATCTAGAATATATTACTGCCGTCCTCCTGGACAAAAATGAACAACAATTTGTTATGTGTCATGTGCAAAGATATGACCAACAAAACTCTGAGTTTTATATCAACGAGATGACCACTCCCCAACGACGTCGACCTATGCTTTTCACGGTCAAATTAAATTGACGGTGGTGTGATTATGACGAATTTCAAGCTTTGAGGCTACCTTGTGCACATGTCATGACAATTTGTTCATATAGCCATTTAGATTTCACCACATTTGTTGCTCCTGGCTACACCCTCCACAACATTTACAAGACTTATGAGATATAATTCCATTAAAATCAAGATTATTGATCTCTTTATACTTGACTCTCACTTGAGACAAAATGAATTCGAAAAATCAATTACAACTTGAATACATAATAAAATGGACAAATCAATTCTAAATAGGTCAAAACAATGTAATTATTGTCGTAATAAAGGTTACAATAGAGAAAATTGTCCCTGTAAATCATAATTGTTTTATGTAATTGATAGACCGTTTAGCCGCATCTGGTTTTCAAAATTAAAATTAAGTTTTCCTAAACTAGTATACCATCAACCTAGGTTGAATCCAAGAAAATACAAACCAAATGATTTGATTAAGATTTTCTTTTTGACAAATTAACAACAATATATTTGATTCATAAACACATTAAAATCTAAAATCTAAAACTGAATTATAACTAAAAATCAGACAAAACTGAAAAAATAGAAAATGAGTAAAATATCATCACAAGAAAACAAATAAAAGAAAAAAATTGAGAACACATATCAAAGAAGAAACGCGAAAAGAATATCAACCGCCAATCATAATTTCTTTTTTTAATCTATGAAAATCAAAAGCAAAAACAAAAGTTGGAAAATAATAAACAAAAATTTAAAATGCAAACGGTAAAATGAAAGTAAAATCATGTGCATAAAAGCAATTAAACTGAAATCAAAGAAAGAAGAGTGAATTGTAGAAAAGAACTGAGAACAAAAATGGAAAAGACATTATAAGGAAGAAGAAGAAATTAAACCGTGCACTGTATTGAAACCTGTATTGATTGAGAGAGAAAAGAAAAATACGCAATAAGGGTATTGAAATCCTCTGTTTATATTCTATACAAATTTAAAATTTTGCCAATTCTTGACAAGGTAATATCTATACAATTTCAAAATTGTCCTTCTAATTTCTCAAAATTCTTTTGATGAAAATAATCTTTAATTTTTTCATTAATATCTTTTAGTAAAAAAAATTTTCTTTTTTTTTTCTTCATATCTCGAATATGAAAAATTTAACAAAAACATGGATTAGGATTCTAATTAAAAAGACATCTATCTAAAAATAGAAGATTGAGATTATTTTTACTAAGATATGTAAGAAAAACAAATTTCTATTAGAAATTAAAAATAAAACTAAAAAGAGTATTTAGAATATGCAGTTAAGCCTAGAAAAATTGTGAACAAGTGATATCAGTAATCCATTACTTTTATTTAACTCTGCACATCAAAATCTAATAACTTCTACTTAACCTTTATTTTTCTTTTAGTTCAATTATTAATTTCTTTATCATAGTTAAAAATAATATTAATATTATAAATTTAGACATCTTATAAGAAAACTGTGCTTTTAAAAAAAATTCACTCCTTTCTTTATTTTTAATATTAAAATTTTCTATTTTTCTAAACATTTCAATTATTCAAAACATTTCAAATAAAAATGTCAATAAATGGTTTTAATTATTCAAAACATTTCGATTAACAATCATATTTATCGGACACAATTTTAAAATTTTAAAGAATCATACTTATCACACATGATTTTAAAATTTTAAAAGTTAATATTGAAGTCTTCTTGTGACATATGTAATAAAAAAATAGATATTGAATTTAGACCTTATCACATAAAATTATAATATTTACTATTTAGGGAAGAAATTGCGTGAAATCCTAAATATCTTGTTCTACACTATTCTTCTTTCTTTATTTTACTGTTGACTTTCTTCTCTCACTCTTGTAAATATATATTGTAAATATTAATGACAGATGATGTCTTGCTCAAAAAAGCAATGCAATATCCTCAAAGGCAAAGCCAAAGTACAAGATGTAAAGGAAGCCATAGATAAATGAGAGAACAGTCCTTCATTGTTATATACCTTCGTTTCAAACATGGGAGCGCATTAAGACAACTAACAGATATATAAGAAATGTTTCAATCCTTTTTATACAAACTTTGATGTAATAATTGCATGGTAGATAAACTTTGATCAGGATTGCATGAGCAGTGAGATCTTTTCGGATTGCATGGCGGCTAGAAAAATGTGATTCATAATTAAACAACTGTTTTTAAAGTTAATAATTTGTTATATAATTAAAAATTACAATTGAATTATTAATTGAGTATGGATTGCATGAGGTTATTTTTGTGTAAGTTTGATGATACTATTTAATTAAATTTTAGTTTTTTTTTATTTATGTTAAAAAAATGTGTAATGAATAGATGAAAACATGTAAGGGTACTTGAGGAATTGTTGTGAGCAAAAAAAATTGGTCTCCAGGAGAAATATTTGTTCAGGAACATGGACTATAGACATGACAGCTCATTCAATGAAGATATTGGTTAGATCAATCTTATGTACATGTAAAGGGGAGAAAACATCTTACTATGGAAAATAAATGATTGTGATTTTGAGATGATAATTCAAGATTTCTATTTATTCTTTAGAATTAATATATGAAAATAATAGACGGACATGATTAGGTGATCAATCTTATGTATGTGGAAAGGAGAGAAAATATCTTATTATCATAAGAAAATAAATAATTATGATTTTGAGATGATAATACAGGACTTCTATTTATTCTTTAGAATCAATAAGGAGATTGAAAATTTCAACTAAGATGAAGAAAAGAAATGCAAGAGAATTCATTTTGGAATCTTTGGTGTCACCATGGACATGGCAGGCACATGGCTGGGTATTACATTGATACCATGTTGAAATTATAGTAACTGGGTGAAAAAGTAAAATTAGAGAATTTACTTTATTTACTAATATGACTCTAAATAATTGTGATAGTGTGGTAATAAAGTGTCAACATTACAATCGTGTTTATAATATTATAATATAACCTTGCTCGATTACAAGGCAATACAATCTTTAACGTAATAGCGCTTAGACACACTTTTTTTATCAAGAGGAGTAGCTCTATAGATATTATTTTGTACCAACTTGAAATGACAAAAAATTCTTGCATCACTTTAATTTGCTGCATAAAATACTTGAAAACATGAAAGATATCACATAATACTTCCATGAGACACTCACAAAAAATCACTTCAACTACAAGAAATATTTAATTTTCTGATAAATTATATTCATTTTATCCAATAAATATTACCGACGGATTAGATAAATTAGCACTATACACACATATATCCATCAGTAAATTAAATAATAGTAACTTCCTCCAATAATTTTAAGAGAGGCTACTGACAAAAAAAAAATTTGTCCTTAAGTAACATTTAGATATTTCATTGTCAGTTATCTAGAATAAAAGTTTTATCAGAAAAAGAAGAAATTATAGGTATAAAACTCTCCTTCCGCCAATAATTTAAAAAAATTAAAACTACCTTTTAATATTTAAAAGTGATAATTAGTTAAAATAAAGACTATTTATATAAGTAGTATCTTTTATTTATTATATATATACTAAAAATTTATAAAAAATTAGATCATATAAAGAATTATTTTAAATTTTGTTTCGAATATAAATTTATAAAATATTTATAAATATGAATATATATTTTTAATTTACTTTTATATTAAAGTTATTATTAATAAATAAGTTTATTAAATTAATATTTTATATGCGTATTTATAATTAGTAAATAAGTAAATCATAATTAAATAACTATTTTTTAAATTTAATATTTTGCTATAATAATTAGAAATTACAATTGAATTATTAAATGAGTCCAAATTTCATGAGGTTATTTTATTGTAGGTTGGATGATGCTATTTAATTAAATTTTGAATGTATTTTAATTAAAAAAATCTCAAGAATATTTTGAAGTATTCTTTAGTATCTATTTCTTCTGTTTTACATGTTTATCTTTAAATTAAAATGGCTTAACTAATAAATTAATATTTAATAATGTTTAAAACAAAATCAGCAACAGTAAAAGTATTCTAATATTATTTATTGTAAACCTAAAATATAATTTAAATATAATTATTTACTATGCATTTTAAATTCCAAATAGATAAATTGAGTCTTTTTGAAATATTAAAAATATAATTTACAGTAATTCATAAGTTACATCTATAAAAGTAGTATGATATCTTTTTAGATTACTTATTTGTGTGTGACTAATTTAAGTGTTATTTAAAATGATAAATATTGTAGTATAAATAAAAGAAAAGTGGAGCAGGTTGACCCCAAAATTCATCTATTTTAGTGTTCCAAACTCGTCCCATTGTTTTTAAGATGTTTTGGATAAAGTTTGAGCTTTAATTATATTTTGTATGTCTTTCAAAATTCGGTTATATGGTTTAAATCTAGTTTGATATCTTATATTTTAATATCTTAACAAATGACTTTAGAATAGAAAGATATTAGAATTTAGATTTAGATATAAATAAAATGACATGTGACAACTATTAGAATAAGATTGAGTATGTTTATTTTTTGTTCTTTTTTTCGTTTGAGTCAATTTTTAAGTCTTTTTAGTCACCTGAGTTTAAATTGTGATTGCATGTAGTGTTTCTATTATCGGGATTAGTCTTTGTTAGTTTATGATTCTAAATATGTGTTTTGATCGTTGATCAGGATTATGTGATGTAAGTTAGGTTAGACTATCTCTGAGACTCCTAGATTTTTGGAGCTCTATGTGAATTCAGAAAAGAGAAACTAATTATATGTTTTTATAAATGTTAGCTTACTTTGAAATAAAATCCTATGTAGAATGATGAATTTGAATGATTATGGTGTGGATCAATTTAAGGTTGTAGATGAGTAAAAATCTTACATATTAGAGAATTTTGTATCAATAGTGTCAGGCATATGTTAGATGCGCCACACACATTTTAAGAGTAGTTGCTCTAAGGTTAATTGACGTTGAGCACCCAAGCACGATCCTTGTGGCGCCGAGTGCAGGTCTTATGGCATTGGGCGCAGCCTTGTGGCGTATGTGTATTATGGAAAGGAGTAGTGATATTTTGACACTACTATTTACATTTCATACCATTTAACACTGAATTATATTATTATTTTATTAATTTATAATACTTTATTAATAAAAAATGGTGTCAAATGGAAGTTATGGATGAATAGTAGTGTCAAACTACTATTTTCCTATGGAAAGAAAGCTCTCAGTTTTTATTGTCGTTGGGCGCCACTTTATTAAAATTGGATACCATTGTGGTTTTGTCTCCTTGCTTATCGTACTATATATGTATTTTAAAAAATTCTTATGACTATTTTATTTCTTGTAAGATCACAAGTGGTATCATGTGAATGAAATGAAGGTTTATATAGAGTTATGTTTGGTGCATGATATATATTATGATAGACAAGTTTGAAAATAAAGTTAATATACGAGTTCGAAAGTAAATAATGAATGTTATGCATGATGTGTGAGATATGTTTGTGAATGATGAATGATATGAAATGGTGATTGAGACATAATATTTTCAAAGAAGGAGATATCAGTCTTGATATTTGTTTAGGATGTGCACTATTTGTGAATTTGCGATAAGGAGGTATCTTGACTATACTGATAACTGGAATTATATAGATGAAGATTGACAGGTAGTGAGAGTCGAAGGAGGTTCATATGACTAGGCTACGGTGTGGAAAATAACCAGTTTCATCAGATCATATGGATTAACCTTATCATATGAGTGTGACGTAATTCATTTTGAGTTGAGGGTTGTGTGGATTTCACAGGTGGGAGTAATGTAACAACCACAAACATCTGAATCTTATTCAATGCAGAGTTTTCTGGAAACAGAGTCAAGTATATTTGTATACGAGTAAGTGAACAAGTGTAAGATGTGAGGTATTGTAGAAATGTGATAATAGTAATATAATGTATGAGATCAATTATGAAAGTCTTATGCATCCTATTTTGACTATGATAGAAATTTAATTAATAACTGTATATTTTAAAATTCTTCAACTTACCATTCTTTATGTGTGATGTTTTGTTTTGTTTTTAAAACTAAATGTGTGAGCAAATAATTTTACAGGTGTTAGAATTTTTTATTGAGTTAATAGATATAATAATTATCTTTTTTGAATGTTTTACACTTTTTTTATTTTTGTTATTATTGTAAAAATTTGTATGAAGAGAAATATATATTTTGAACTACTTCATGAATATGTATGTATATTATATATATATATATATATATATATATATATATATATATATATATATTTTTTTTTTTTTATTTATTATATATTTTTTAAAAAAGTATATTTTTGATTTTTTATATTATAATATTTTATAATATATATATAT
>Ga0099825_1001144_pt1 | contig 32894 bp, 10 predicted proteins | sample SiratroredBW_FD_76838 | JGI IMG/M metagenome (GOLD analysis project Ga0099825, IMG submission 76838) | Root nodule microbial communities of legume samples collected from California, USA - Siratro red BW | ecosystem: Host-associated > Plants > Roots > Nodule | place: USA: California | collected...
AAAATAAGTTCAAGATAACGATAATTTAAATTAGAAATTAAAAAAATTAAAAATAAATAAAAATTAAATTTAAATAATACTCATACATCAATTCATTTAAATAAAACACTTATTTAAATAAAAAAATGCAACTTTAAAAAAATAAATAAATATACTTAATGGTTTAATAAAATTTTAATTATTTTAAAAAAATTATAATTATATAATATTTTATTTAAAAATATAGATTATATTTGTATAATAAAATTTAGATAGTATATCTTTTAATGTTATTTCTCATTTATTATTTAATTTATCAGTTAGTTTACTGAATAATTTAAATACAAAAATTAAATTATCAACTCAATTTATAAATTAAGAACTTATTAACTGCCAGATAACTTGTGAGAAAGTTTTTGCAAACAAATCTTATGTTATAAAAAATAAGGAACCAAGGAAAAATTCACAAATTTGCTGTCTTGGGAAAGTAGAGGCTGAGAGCATATTAATCCTATAAGCTCTCAAGTAGAGCAGTGGCTTTTTCTTGAAAAATCTGCCACGCCATAGTGACATGCCTCCTTTCTGTCAATGGTGCTCCTACTGCAAAACGCAGAATGTACTCACCTGATAGAACCTGCACATATTAGTTACCAATAAGGCAAAGAAAATTAGTGAAAATGAAAGAATAAAGAACAAAAGTCACAAAAATATGAAGACAATTTATGCATACCGTGTGTGATATGAAAATATTTCCTGTTGAATTTATCGAGTCCAGTAGATCACAATTTAGTTTATTACCATGATCTTCAGAATTGAGAGGGGGCAACAGTCGAAAGCAAACTAAGGAGAATGTGCGAGGTGCAATGACCTATGTAAGAAATTTGTTGCAATTTTAAAGCATAAGCAGATAAGTACTCAAGAACAATATTCAAAATTGGCATATTTTGACTTAAAACATTATTTAGATGGTCATATTTTGACTGAAGATATTCTCTAATACCTAATTACTATTGTCCACATGACGGATACGTTGTTTTTAAATTAAGAATAAAGAAGGAAGAATACCTTGAATCTTGTGTCCTGACTAACAAGCTCCTCAAAATAAGCAGCTAACTCGATGTGGTTTCTTACGTGACTTCGCAGACCTTCCAATCCATAAAGTCGCAACACCATCCACAATTTTAATGATCTGGAGTCCATTATAGTGAATAGGCAATGTTACACATTTGCTGGCAAAATATAATTATAAGACCAATGATTTAATAGAAGTTATGACATCAGAAGTTCCCAAATGGGGAAAATAATAAGAAAGTCAGACGTACAAAAAAATCCAAAAAAAAGAAAACATTACAAATCAAGATCAGGGACAAATTAATATGACAAATGTTAACAACATCCTCTCTTGAACACACCCTTTACGTTGACCGAAATTTATTGAAAAATAGAATTTTGGTGGGCCTCACATATCATTTAAGGACTTTCTATCCTGATTTCACAGTTTCCAATAAATTTCAACAAATAGTGAAGTGCGCTAAAGAATGTATTATTAGCATTCCTCTTATTAGTACATTTAGGCATAAATGAGTTAGAGCCCCAATGCATGAATAATGCCAATTTAAGTATGTCCAGACGTGGATTTGCATGAACATTCTCTGTACAAAATAATTCAACTTAAGAGAAGGAGAGATATTTCAATACCAAATACAAATATATATATATATATATAGAGAGAGAGAGAGAGAGAGAGAGAGAGGGAGAGAGAGAAACAATGAAAACGTTTCCAAAGGAAAACTTCCAAGAAACCACCTAAAGCGACGTCCTAGAGGAATTTGCCAATCTTTGTAATCTATGACTATGTTTCCTTGAGAGGCCTGCAAAGTCAAGAACATAAGCAGACTATTAAAGTAGGAATAAATAACAATAGCTGCGATGCGAGCTTTTAAATGACAAGCTTCTTGTTTAAGTACTATATCCCACATGACTCTCGAGATAAGAACTAGTTCATAGTGGAAGAGGAAATTAACTTTACATCGATACATAAGAAAAAGAATTGAAAAATAAATGCCCCGGGTTAATATGTGGGTGATCCCATAAGCATTCAATACTTGTCACTCGTAACATTTGAAGCACCTCTCTATGGGAAGAAGAAAAAGAGAAGGATATTTTTTAGGTGCTTCAATTTTTGTTTCTCTCTCTCTTACCACGACATATATTTGTTTACCATTTCGGTTCCTTTAAAGTAGAATGCACATTTCTTTGGATTCAGTGAATAAAATTCATATTCTCTTCAGTTTTCATCTAGAGAACCAACTTATAAATTTAATGTGATGCTGTCTACACCTTGACTGAATAGAATGTAGCTTGTAAGATCCACACACAGAAAAGAGAAGAAAAGCTAAAAAAGATTATTCAAAAGGTTGAAAACCTCTTGCAGTTAAACTTCAGTATAAACCTCGAGCATGCAATAGAAACTTACCTTGTTTTTCAGAAATTCGGGATTTGTAGACAGTGATTGAATCAGAGAATTTCTGTCCTGTATCATCAACCCGTAATCAGTTTGACCTATTGTTTTGAAGTACATTGAAATGTTAAAAATAAAGATGCCAAAGTGGGATTGAGGTAAAAAAATGCATTATGGATACCTTAACCCAAAGTACTGAACAGTCAAAGTTAGTCAGGAACCATTTATGTGCATTCATGTTAAATGAGTCCGATTCTTCAATACCATCAAAGCAGTGACGGTACTCTGGACATGTACAAGCACTTCCAGCATAAGCAGCATCCACGTGAAACCAAAGATTGTTGGTCTGCCAAAAAGACAGGCACCAGAGTATTATCAGATTGTATAGCTCTACAAAATGCATTCAAAAGACCAGTCAAACAATTTGATGCAGGTCAGCGGAGGTTTATGCACCGGTCATCCTAAAAGCCTAAGCAAGGATCCTAAAACCCTAAACAGGGACAATGAACCAAAACATTTGGAAAATTCATGTATCGAACTTTTCTTTCTTGCAACTCCACAAGTATCATTATTCCTAACATACTGCATAGTCATTTATGGGTTTTCATCTATCTAACTGTATTCCTGTTCCTTGAGAGTCACATCTTTTATTTTTAAAAAATAAACGTTTGGTTAATAACTTCAATACAATGAATCAGAGGCTATACTGGCTTTTTTCATATCACAATTCAATAAAATATATTACCTTGGCAATTTTTCCCAATGCAGGCAGAGGATCAATGGCTGTTGACGAAGTGGTACCGACCTGCATATATAAATGCGTAGCGTATGCAATTAATGCCAGAAACTTAATATCCACCAATGATGGACTCTTAAGTTACCTTACATCAAGATTAGATACTTTTCACTCATCATCAACAAGAAATATAAACTCAACATTAGTTCCAATTTCCGGTGATAAACATTAATTTGTCATGTTAATTATCCATTTAGTACCATCGATAGATTTAATCCTTGAAAGAGTCAACAACATGCATATATATATATATATATATATATATATATTCAACACAAACTCTCTTGGTTGTACAACTTAAAATAAAAAATGAGAAAATTTCATGAAACTGAGGTTACTAGTCTCCATAATTAGACTGGAATAGAATGTAGAAATAAAACAGAAAGTTTATAAACAGGAAACTGTATCTATGGGTCTCTATCAATGGGATAACAGATCAGAAATGAGAAAGTAAGATTTTAAATAGTAATGCAGAATAAAAAACACATTCACCATTCTAGATATTTGAGAGACATGGACTCTCCCCAAACTTTCAAATAAACAATTCTCCAAACTCCACTCTATCTTTTCTCACTCAAGTGTTAAAATTTGCTGTCTATCAAAGTTATTTTTTTTACAGACAGACTGGGATCTTAGTCCCTTACTCTCTCTCCCCTTTCTTAGTCCTAACATAGACCATATTAGTAGATATATAAACATTTGTTTCCAACCAACAAATAATGAAGAAACAGAGCCTAGATAGCTACATTAAGATGGATATTCATCCCTTGATCCGATGCTCAAATGAGTTGAGAAATTTCTAATTTGAAATTCTCTGAACTTGGATGATAAAATATTGGAGATAAGACGCGTAAATCATGGTCAGTTAAGCTAATGCATTATACAGCAATTTCTTTCAAATTCATATAAGTGTTCATTTCTTACAGTAGCACATAAGAAAAAGGGTACAAGACCGCCAGCAATGTCATTTGAAATTGCTTCAGAAAGTACTTCAGGAGAAAGTGCATAATTTGTTGAAGAATCAGCTTTAAGAAACCTGCAAAGCTCTGGATTAAGTCCTGCTATCTGCCAATGAAAAGTTCAAAATTATTACAATAAAAATTATCTGATTGATTATATTCAAGAATGCATATGAGAAACACAGAGGAAGACTTCCTTACCAAAAATGGAATCAGACTATCATTTGATCAACTGGGTGATAAATACTAAACAAATTATTAAAATACTCGCAGAAGAATAAGTTTTCTGTAACAACTCATTAACTACTAATAAACTATAGAATAGGCTGAATAAGTTTGAACTTCGTATGATCGTAGTTAAGGTCAGATGTTATCAGGTGACACTGTAACACTGGCATATTCATATGTTTGGTGCTAAAGAGCATGATAATCATATAATTAAGGAAACAAATAGCCATTACAATTTATTCAAATGAGTAAAAATCTATATAATTTCCCCATTTTGCAAACTATTAACAAGACGACTATGATTATAAAATTAAAAGATAACCAACTCTTTTCCTTGGATAAAGCAATAAACGGATCATAATCAAAAATAAACAGAAAATTAAAAAATTAAAAGGCCTCTCTTATAATTTTGACTTAAATGTAATTCAACTTCACAAAATTGATTCATAAAAAGAGAGATGCTCAAGCTTTATAATGACTGCATCGAACATATCTTTAATCGATATGAATCTGGATACGTCTACTAATGTCAATCAATAACAAGAGAAAAGTTTAAAAAATAGTGCATAATATAGGTCAGAAAGCTAGGAGCACTTGCCAATAAAAGTTAAACCTGACAGTGAAAATGAACAATAAGGAAACCCATGTGTCATTGAGTATATATGATAAGGTCATTTGTTATGTGTCATCGGAGGTACCTGGCAAGCTTTTAGTAAAGCAGAGTGTGTTTGATCAGATGCATACATCACAAGCTTAGGAAGGGCACTCCTTCCAAGCCTTCTTAAGATCTTGTCACGTGCAGCTAATAGGACAACTAGTAGAGCTTCACTTGCTGTTCCCTGTATAACTCCACCACCTTTCCCTGCAGTCAAAGGTTACAAATAGTATTTGAGTTTTTCTATCAAATACATTATTCATATACAATTTAGGTTCACCTTTTTATAATCTATAAAATTCAACCAAGTTGAAGGTTAATGAAAATCTCAAGCTTGAGTTTACAAGCTCATTCAGAGCCAGGAGAAACGTCATTTGCAAAGGAAAGATATGAATTCAGAAAGGTATAGAAAAAAACAAGACAAGACAAAGAATGACTCGTGTCCTAAAAAAACTCACAAAAGGAACTTGTGGAGCCAAAAGGAAGGACCGAGAAAGTATCAAGATGAACTTTCATAATTACAAGATTATTTTCTTAATTATAGACTTATAGTTTGAATTTCTAGAGGATATCCCTTAATATCATAGTTATATTTTACAGTAGTTTAGAGTATATTAAATTATAATTATTATATATTTTAGATTGGTTACCCTATTTTCTTATATTTCATTATCTGTTTTCATATTTAATTTGGACTGATTCTGGTATTAATATCGATGAGGGCTAGTGCTTTATGTTTTGTAACACATCCAATATGTTTTCTCATATCAGGTAAACATCAACTTCAAAGTATTCGCCTCTATTCTCAACTTTACATCCCTCTGTACCTAGAACCCATAATTTCTACAACTATCAGTTAAGGCACGAACACCCCTTGAAAATACAATCTCTTCCTTTTCATATACAAATTAAAATAATAAAATACCCAAGTTCTTTCACTTGAGCTTAAAAAACATAGACTAGTAGTGCATATTGTATCTTCACACTCTATACAGCATCCAAGACCTTACCGCTAGAATAGAAATCTTCAGGCAAGTGGAACGCCTTAGCAAGCCAGTCCAGAACAATGCTTTCAAGTTCAGTTGCAGCAGGAGAAGTTATCCAGCTGAAACCCACAATGTTAAGACCGGCACTGAGCATCTCTCCAAGAAATCCAGCAATGCTACTGTTGGCAGGAAAATACGCAAAATAATTCGGGCTTTGCCAATGCGTCACCCCTGGTAATATTTTTTCCTTTACATCTACAATTTGACAAATAGTATCAAACTAGCATTGCTCAAACAATTTTACATTTTACTGTTGAATTCTTAACAATAACATAACAAGAAAACACAAGAACAGGATTGATTGAAGAAAATATCTTTATTAATACCAGACAGCTTATACACGGAGTCCACACACAATTGAGTATTTAGCGTCTAAGTCCATAAAGCCTTTATATATAAATCTTAGACTAAGAACGAATAAAAAATGGATCAAAACAATAAACAAAAATGTTAAGATAGTTACAACAAACATGTAAGACTGCTCCTAGTTGCCCCTAATAGACGCTTCTTTTCCTTTGTGTCAAATGGCGTAACTAATTGTGTGACTAAGCTCTTCAGCAAACCGTCTGTTTTACATGATTTAGAATCACTCTTCACAAAAGCAATAAAAATATGATTGCTGCTGCTACTAGTAAGGTTTTGTTTGGACAAATTTTTTAACACTTACGAGAAGATTAAGTGAATTAAGCTGTTTCTATAACCATGGTTTTAAAATGCAGTCTACAACCGCAATGTATTGCTTGCTGCAATTGCGGCCACATTAGCCCCTAATCTTCTACAATGCCAAGGTCCACAACAATCTGCAACTGTGTTGCGACCACAATTTAAAATCATATTGGGAGATGCTGTGCAACTTAACTCCTTAATCGTCTTGTCTTGTCTTGTCTAGAAGTGTTTGTTTAAAGTTCATCCAAACGGAACCTAATAATAATACTACATTGCACTATACAAACCTAATAATAATACTACATTGCACTATACAAAAAAGGCTAATTGAGAGTCGAAGTAATAATTTTCACCATCCAAAACATTTTGCAAAGACTCCGGATACTCGGGAGCAGAATCTGGTAAAAGCTTCTCCAGATAACCTGGCTGAAATGGGAGAAATAGTGTAATGAAGCATCATGAACGTAAAATCAGTTGTAGAAATGAAGAGAAGGAGGAGAATGAAGAACCTGAACTTGGCTGAGAACGGGGAAGTTTTGAATGGTTTTGTAGTAATCGGCAATGAAGTCGACCATCTTATGACCGTGTTCTCGCAGTTGCTCAGCATCCATCGCCCTCAACGCACTTTCTTCCATCTTCTAACAAACTGCAGTAACCAACAACTTTCAGTAAACCAGAATCACAGAACTAACTAACTAACCATTCATACATTTTATTTTTCTTTTTCTCTGTCACGGGAATTCAGAGAGTGGAGAGGAGCCGCTCCAACAATGAAGCACCCTCAATCCTAACAAACGCCATAAAAATTATAATATTTAAAATTAATTAATATAAAAATAAATAAATAAATACTGTAGGAGGAGGACTATTTAATTTTGTATGTATTTTTATTTTATTTAAACATGCTAAATCCATACGCATATTATGAATTTATGAGATTGAACTTTTTTGTTTATTTTTTTACTAATTTGTTGTAAGTCAATTATTTTTTTCATGTTTTAGAATGATTCTTTACATTTATGAAAATATATTTATTTAAATATAGGTTTTGAAAACAGGGTTAAATATTAATATTTCTTTTATTTCCTATTATGGATTGTATGGGAAGGCTGAGTTGTGTTTGACCAAATTCAATTTATTATATGCATTCTTTCTACACCTCCATCCTTTCTTACTGCAACTCCATACCTTAAGTAAATGAAAGAAAATTAAATAAATCTAACATTTCTTATTTACAATCTAAAATTAAAACAAAATTATATTTTAAATTATATAATTCAGAATATTAGAAAAATATATATTTTGGATTATATACTTTAAAAAATAAAAATTTTATTTTAAATTATATAATCTGAAATTAAAAAAGTTATATTTTAAATTTAATAATCTAAAAAAATTATATTTAATTTAAAATATACAAATTATATTTTAAATTATATAATTTAAAGAAATTATTTACAGTTTAAAAAACTCATAAGATAGTTTTGATTGGATTAGAGGAGGTGTGACATTTGAATATTAAACGGCTTCTTCCTGCACCTCCAAGACTTATTCAGCACCTCTAAATTTAAAAGATATTTTTATACTCTCTTGTTTGCAAAGATAGTTTTACTCCTCTGTAAGTCAAAGCAATGAAATAATAAAAGAGGAAGGTGCGTGAGGTGTAGTGAAGGTGGATAGTTGTTGTGTTCCAGTAGAGGCTAGGCGACATGTGTTATTGGCAGCGAAGCGGCAGTTAAGCAGCAACATAGCATCGGCTGTGCAGTGACGGCTTAAAATAATTGTAAAATAGATTATTTCGAAATTATCTTTTAGATCCATAGAATCCAAATACCTCATTTCAACAAAATAATAGGATTGTTTCGAAATTGTTCTTCAAGATTCCGATAATATTTTTAACACAATACATTTTGTAACTGTTTTTTCGTTAATAATAAGTTATAAAATAGACTGTTTCGAAACTATTGTTTAGATTTGGACGATATTTTAAAACAATCTATTCCGTAATTCATTGTTAATGAAAAAAACTCACAAAATACTTCTAATATTACCTAAATTAATCACAAAACATTTAATAAAATGCAATTGAACAAATAAAAATAATTCATGCAAATTCCTTTTTTAATTTGTTTTTCGTACCTTTTAAACGTTTATATTCAATATGTATTTGGAATAAATAATGCAATTGAACAAATAAAAATAATTCATGCAAATACGAGAATACATAAGAATGTTTTTATTAACTATTCGTAATTTAATTTGTAAGTTAGCTTGTTTTCATAAAATAAAATAAAATAAAAATTTGAGTTCGCGTTGCAAAAGAAACTTTTATCTATAAGAATTTATTTTTATAAACAAAAATGTTATTTAAATATAAATTTTAAAAGAAATAAAAATTTTAAGAATTTTATAAAAAAAAATTAATTACATAAAAATATATCATTACAATTTTAATCTAAAAAGTAAGAATGTAAAATTTTTAATATTATCTTCTTTTTTTAAAATTTATGTCTTTTATCTTTTTATTCTATTCTACCTCTAGATTGAATATAAATATTGTGGGCTTGACTAATTGATACATAAACATAATTTTTTAATTAATATTTACACAATTTTTTTCATGTTAAGTCTTTTATGACTATTTTTAATCATCACTGTAATGTTATGTTTTTCAATATAAGTCATTATTATTTATCAATTTATGATAGTATTATTTATTAACACCATTGATATTGTTTTATATATGTTAAATACAATTTTATCAAAAAAAATTCAGTCAACTTCATATAATTATTTTTGGAATTGTTTATCTACAAATGTAGGTTAGGATTATTGATTGATTTAGGTCTTAATTCAAATATATTCAAAGATTTAATTTTTTTTTATAATGAATGATGTAACAATTAGGACCACTAGAGTTATCAAATTAAATTTAATTAATAAGTTAGTTAAAAAAAAAAACTCATAAGACCAGTTAAATAAAAAAAAAATATATGACCTAAATTGAACTACTTTTTTATTGAATTTGTGTCAAATTTTTTCAGTCAACTTGATAGTAATTATTGTTGGAATTATTTATCTACAACAATCATTCAATTTTTCTGATAATAAATGATGCAACAATTAGGAACAATTAGGACCAACTAGAGAGTAGAGTTCTCAAAATAAATTCAATAAATAATTTTTTTACAAAAAGTTATAAAAGGAGATAAGTCAAACAGAAAAATTATGACCAAAATTTAATTGAACTATTTTTATACTCAAATTGTATAAACAAAAACAAAAATAAGAGATCTAAGAATAGGTGAAGAACTTGTTCTAATTAAAAATCTCATTAGATAAAATTCACCAAAATTCAAAAGTGAAAAACCTGCTTTAATTAAAAATCTTAAAAGATAATATTGATCAAAACTCAAATAGTTTTCAAGATGACTGAATCAAATTTAAAAAAAAATGAAAGATTATCATTAAGAATTTAGAGAGAATTCAAAACAAAATTGAAGAAAGTAATAAGTTTTATGAAATAAATAATGAAATAATTAAATTTATAATTTATATCTTTAAAATCTAATATTTGTTATTCAACATATCTCACCTAATACTAGCAAAACAATAATTTACATAAACAATATAGTTTTTCATGATATAAACAGACGCCATAAAACAAATATCTGTAACAAGTGAGGTTGTTAATTGATAGTCATCAATAAAAATGTATAGTATTTTGCCCAGAGTAAAGTTACTCTCCTCCTATACCAAAACAGTAAATAGTATAATATTAAGGAACCTCATAAAACACAGCATTCCATATACTATAAACAAGTTCTGAGATGTTCAACCATTTTTTTTTTTTCACAAAGAGGAAATTAATAGTCTGAACCATTTAATTTTCTGGGACCAGTAAAGTTAAATAACTCAGTCTGAAGTGTTATAATACATACCAACCCAAATTAGTTTCTGGGACCTGTTATCTGAGAAGTTTCAGAGTCAGCATTAATGTGTTGCAATATGGGTGCCCCAACTTAAAGGTTTTGCAGTCAATGAAAATCTTTGATTTTTTTCAACGGGGTTGGTATAATTTTTTCAAAAATTATTAAAATAAACAGATTTAAAAAAAATTATAAATACAAATAAGTTAAGTCAACGTGATATAATCTTATTATGAAAAAAGTAGTGCATAAAAGACGTCATGTAACAACTTACCTATATAAACTATTTTGCTAATTTTTAAGAAAAATTGCATAAATATTATTAAAAAACGAAAAACTTTTGAAAGAGATAGATAGGTACTTTTATCCAATATGAAGTCAACGAGTGCATATACCTAAATTGCTTGTCATCATGATTTTAATTTCTAATTTTTTTTATCATTCTTTGAAATTAAAATGATAGAGGTTGATTTAAATATGACATTATATCTCTGTTAAGGATTTTAAAATAGATCATTTTCATGAAATATAAGAAAAAAAAAAAACTTAATATTTCAGAAAAGGAAAATTCTTGTATAGCTATTGAACATGTCAAGAATAACATAACTATGCTCTATTGTTAAATCTTGTGGGTCATTTTATCATGAAATACTAAATCAATTTGTGCAATTTTACATAGAATTACATTTTAATTGATCCGGAATTTGATTAAATAAAAACATAAAATAGTTATACCAAATTAATATAATTACATAAACATAAAAATAATTAAAATTAAAAATAGGTCCCACCGAGATTTGAACTCAGGTTACTGAATTCAGAGTCCAATGTCCTAACCACTAGACCATGGGACCTTTGTTATATTGAAATTTTATTATTCGGATATTAAATACTTATAGTTCGCAGCAGCAACTTGAAACAATTAGTATTTTTCATTATTCTTGTTTTACTTATAAACTAGGGTTTTCTCTGCCTGATAAATGTTTACTTTGTATAATTAAAATTTATACTAAATAAATTATATTTTTATATTTACCATAAATTATTTGTATTGAGATATAAGGTTGTTTTAATGATTGATAGCTTATTTTAAAATATTAATTTATAAATTATAAAAATAAAATGAAAAAAAAAACAGATTAGAATAAGAGTTAACAGTCAAAATTTCTAAAAAAAAAAAAAATCTTTTTAAATCACTCCCATTCAAAATAAGATCTGTGAATTTAGGGTTATAATATGTACCTAATGCACTCTCTTGAACATTTTTTTATTTTTTTTACTGTCCACAAGAGTCCTCGGTCTATACAAATAAATCTATTTCTTTAGTCATAAAAATAAGAGTTAAACTTATGATTTTTCTTTTTTTCTTAACTTATGATTTTTCTTTTTTTCTTGTATGAGTCTACGTCTAAGAAAATTAATTTTCAGAAGTTTCATTCAATTTGTGATATGATCCAATACAACTTTTTTAAACTTAGAAGGCACATGTTTAACGAGTTTGACATGTGTTAATTTGGACCCCAATATAATATAGTTGACAACAAGGATCAACGTGACTCAGAAAATTATAAACACATCAAAGTTTAAAGAAAATGATAATGATTAAACTAAAATAGTGCTAAAATACATGTAGATAAACTTATTTAAACCAAAAACAGAATTTGACAAGCAATGAAAATAAGGTGGAATGTTGTTATCATATTACAAGGACTCATTCAAACAATTTTTTTTTATATGAATGAAAATTTTATAAAACTGTTAATTAAGGGAAAAATAAAATTGAGAAACTGTTTTCTAAAATCTCAAAATTTTCTAGGAGACATAAATGAATAAATGTCTTATTTTTTTATTGATTGTGACAAAATATAATAGTTATGTCTGACACTACAATGTCATTATCAATAAAAAATCTCGATCAAGTTGCTGCACTTGATGTCTTATTTTATTAATATGATTGATAAATTATTGACTTTGTTTATAATGTTTAAGAGATTAGGTCTGAATATTTTGTTTAATTAATTTACATTTAAAGAACGAATAATTATCATTTAAATTACAGTATTATTTGTTTTAAATTTCACTTGTAGCAAAATTGTATAATAACAAAATACTTTTATCATAGGAACGAAAGCATATTTAGGTATCAGAAATGTTATTGTTTACTTATTATTTAATAATTTATATTAAGCATCTTACTTAATTATGTAAGTTCATCATACCTTAAATAATGAATGTATAGTGGGATCCAGTGAATGACTAAGATTAAATAAATAAAATTGATAACAACAGAGTGACCAATTTGTGAGTATTCAATACAATTTTAAAACACTACATTCAAATTTGGATGCAAATCCCACTCACACTAACAATGTTAATAACTAATTATTGAAGGGTCATAGGTCCCAAAATGATGAACAACCTTATATTTTAAGGTATCTATCTCAGCTTGATTCATAATTCACACGACCTTCTCATGACCTACACGTAAAAGCTTACGTGTCAAATTTTTGTAACACTTTCTTCATGTTATATTTATTATTTTCTGCATGTTATATTTATTATTTTGTTTTAACTCACCAAAGTCAATTTCGTAGTTGGAGATTCTAGTGCAGCATCAGATTTTTAACTCTATTTATGATGGTACATAAAACGACTATTTTTCATGATTTGATTTGAATTTTACGTTAACTACACCTGAGCAGTGTGCAGAATTAAATAATATACAGAAAATAAATGTCTTCATGCTATCTTATTTCATTGTCAACTAAATGTTAAAATTTTGTAAGTATTTTGTGAATAAAATTATGTATAACATTTAAAATATAAATAATAAGGATAAAACAATTTTTTAATATTCAACTTTTTACAATGAAGAAAAGTATAATCATGTGTATAATATGTACTTTGAAAAAAAGAAATCAAATATTTATCTATAAACAATATAATATAATAATTTTCATAATGAAAAATAAATAATACTTAAATATTTTTTTCTAATCTTAAAATATAAATAAATGTTCTTATTTTTTAATTAATTTATATATATATATATATATTAAAAATATTTAAAAAAATTATCCTTGCTAATATGGTTCCGTATGTATTTGTACATTTTAATATTATAAGATAATAAGCATATACATTTTGATATTACAAGGTAACAAGCATATGTATTAAAAATATATATATTTTATATAAAATAAGTCTTATTCACGAATCAAATATATCATTATAAACGTAAACTTGTTTCCACTCCATTTATTTCATTCATATATTCATATATCACATGCATACCAAATTTTTAAACAGAAAAACTTAAGATCTTTTCAGTGTTATTGAATAAAAATGGTATGTTTAATTGTGTTACCAAATTTGGTATGATGTTGAATTATAATTTATTAAGCCAAACATCTATAATATAATAATGTATTTGTAACATTTTGAAGTTATATAGCAATTCAATTTAAAATACATGTAGATAAACTTATTTAAACCAAAAAACTGAATTTGGAAAACAATGGAAATAAGGTAGAATGATGTTATCATACTGCAAGAACAAATTCAAACAATATATTTTATATGAATGATAATTTTAGAAAACAGTTAATTAAGGCAAAAATAAAATTGGGAAACTGTTTTCCAAATTCTCAAAATTCGAAGAGACGTAAATCAATAAATGTTCTATTTTTTTCCCTTAACGACTGTGACAAAATATAATAATATAATAGTAATGTCTGGCACTGCAATGTCATTATCGATAACAGAAAACCTCAATCAAATCGAGTTCCTCGTTTGATGCCTTGTTTGATTAATATAATTGATAAATTATTGACTTTAAATATAATGTTTAAGATATTAATTCTAAATATTTTATTTAATAAATATAAATTTAACAAATGAATAATTATCATTTGAATTATAGTAGTATTTTATTTTAAATTTCACCTATAGAATAATAAATATGATACTTGTATCATATGAACAAAAATATATTTAGGTTTTAGAAATATTATTGTTTACTTATTATTTAATAATTTATATCAAGCATTTTACTTAATTATGTACCAAGACATGAGAAAATAAAACACATTGGATCAAATTAGAGGCACACTAACAAATTGAAGGGTCATAGGTCCCAAAATGATAAACAACCTTATCTTTTTAAGGTATCTATCTCTCTGTAGTTTGCAATCCACGACCTTATCATGCATGACCCACACGTCAAATCTTATGCGTCAAATTTTCATAGCCCTTTCTGCATATTATATCTATTATTTTGTCTTTAACTCACTCAAGTCAATTTTCTAGTTGGAGATTCTACTGGTATGTATCAGATCTCAGATTTTTAATTTTTAACTTTATTTCTGATGGTATCTAAAAAGAATGTTTTTAATGATTTTAGTTTTACATTAACTACACGTGTGGAGTGTGCAGAATTAAAGAATATATAGAAAATAAATTTCTTTATGTTACTTTATTTTATTGTCAACTCAATGTTAAAATTTGTGTTAATATTTTTTGATAAAATTATTTATAACATTTAAAACAGAAATAATAAGGATAAAACAATTTTTTTAACATTGAACTTTTTACCAAAAAGAGTATAATTATGTGTGTAATATTTACTTTGAAGAAAGAAATAAAATATTTATCTAAAAACAATATAATATAATAATTTCCATAATAAAACATAAATAAATTTTTTATCTTATCCTAAAATATAAATAAATATTCTTACATTTTCAATTTATATATATATATATATATATATATATATATATATATTAAAAATATTCAAAAAGTTTTTCTTGCTGGTGTGGTTCCGTATGTATCTGCACATTTTAATATTTTAAGGTAATAAGCATTTGCGGACAAGGGTGCTCCGAGTTTTGACTCAGTCGTGTTTGATATATTAAAAACATATTTAATTATATGATTATTTTAATTGATTATTTTTTCTTTTTTTAATCTGACAAATTAACACGTTAAACAAGATAAATTAAAACAAAATAATTTGTTAAAATTTTTGACAGTCCAACTTACATATCTATATCCACTTTATCGCACCTATATAATAATGGATCGTAATAATAATATCACAAAATTAAAATAAGTTAACAAATTATACATAATAGAATTTCATACAAAAGTAAAAAAAAAAAATCATAATTAATTTTTGAAATATTATATATATCTTATTTCTTTTTCACTTAAACTATCATTCATATTTTAAAGCAATTGTTCGTTGTATTGAAATATAATAATATAAATAAGGTGAACAAAACTTATAAACTAAATTTTTTTATTTCAATTAAATCATAATAATTTTCAATTTATTATCATTTTTTTCTGTATATACTGCTTAAATTATATTTGGTTTAATTTAATTAGATTTAAAATACTTAATTTATTAAAATAGGATATTCAATAGAAAAAAAAAATACTTCACCTGCATTAAAACTAACTCGAAATAGTGTGCACTAATTTAATAAAATATAATATACCAAAGGACATCACATAAATCTAACAAATTGGTCATTCATGTATTGTTTGTTTATAATTCAATTTTGTAATTAAACAATCTCCTGCAAATAATATATTTAATCACGTCAATGGATTTGGACATTTTTTAAACTTAGAAGGCACATGTTTAATGAGTTTGACATGGACACCCAATATAATAAGCCTGACAATAAGGATCAAGGTCAGAAAATGAGAAACACATAAAAGTTTAAAGAAAATGATAACGATTAAACTAAAATAGTGCTAAAATACATGTACGTAAACTTATTTAAACAAAAACTGAATGACAAGCAATGGAAATAAGGCAGAATGTTGTTATCTTATTGCAAGAACTCCTTTTGTTATATTAATGAGAATTTTACAAAACTGTTAATTAAGGCAAAAATAAAATTGAGGAACTGTTTTCTCAATTCTCAAAATTTGGAGAAGACACGAGAGTGAATAAACGTTAGATTCTTTTTCCTTATCATGTCATTATCGATAAAAAAAAAAAAAAAAAACTAAACTTCAATCAAATCGAGTTGCTAGTTTGATGTCTTATTTTATTAGTATAATTGATAAATTATTGACTTTATTTATAATGTTGAAGAGATTAGCTCTGAATATTTTAAATTTCACCTATAGCAGATTGTATAATAACAAATATACTTATATCATATGAACAAAAACATATTTAGGTCTTAGAAATATTGTTGTGTACTTATTATTTAATAATTTATATTAAGCATTTTACTTAATTATGTACGAAGGCATGAGAAAATAAAACTCATTCCATGTATAGTAGGATCCAATGAATGAGTAATATTAAATACATAAGATTGATAACATGAGTCACCAATTTTTGAGTATTCAATAAAATCTTAAAATATTAAATTCAAGCTTGTATTCAAATACCACAGACATTAACAATGTTAAGAACTAATTGTTTGCCACCAAAAAATTAAAGGGTCATAGGTCCTAAAATAATGAACAACCTTATCTTTTAAGGTAGCTGTCTCTCTTTAGTTAGTAATTCACGACCTTACCATGCATGACCTACACGTCAAATCTTACGCGTCAAATTTGCGTAGCACTCTCTGCATACAATATCTATTACTTTTGTTTTTAACTCACCGAAGTCAATTTCGTAGTCAGAAATTCTACTGGTATGATCAGATTCTTAACTTTATTTCTGATTATACCTAAAAAAGAATATTGTTCATCTGAATTTGAATTTTACTTTAACTACAACAGTGTGCAGAATTAAAGAATATACAGAAAATAAATGTCTTCATGCTACTTTGTTTTATTGTCAAATAAATATTAAATTGTGTTATTATTTTTTGAATAAAATTATTTATAACATTTTAAATGAAAATGTCTTCATGCTACTTTGTTTTATTGTCAAATAAATATTAAATTGTGTTATTATTTTTTGAATAAAATTATTTATAACATTTTAAATGAAAATGTGATAACGATAAAACAATCTCATTTCTTTAATATTCAACTTTTTACAATGAAGAAAAGTATAATTATGTGTATGATATGTACTTTGATAAAAGAAATAAAATATTTATCTAAAAACAATAGAATATAATAATTTCCACAATAAAAAATAAATAATGCTTAAACATTTTTAGCTAATCCTAAAATATAAATAAATATTCTTATCTTTTAAATTTTATATATATATATATATATATATATATATATATATTAAAAATATTTAAAAAATCGCTCCTTGCTACGTGGTTCCGTATGTATGTATCTGTGTTTTTTTTTTATATTATAAGGTAATAAGCATGTGCGGGGCAAGGATGTCTCCATTTTTGACTCATTGGGTTTTGCATATTAAAAACTTATTTAATTATATAATTATTTTTAATTGATTAACTGATGTTTTATTTATATATATTAAATTAATTATTATTAGTACATGTTAAATTATTTTATTATAATTAATTATGAATTAGATTACGAATCTATAATGTTTTAACATAGAAGATATGATTATTTGATATGCAATAGAAAATGTCAATGCACATCATATTAATTATAATTATTGTTCAATCTTATATTTATGTTATTTAGTTAGCTCACTCTCTTTTATCACGTTTTATAAATGAGTAGATAATTATGCAAATTTTAATGGCAATCATAGGTACACTTAGGATTTTTAGGAAATTATTGTTGTTAGAATTTTTTTCAAAATTTTTATGTTCTGATATATTTTAGATGTATGTATTACTAACCACGGTGAATGTAATTTGTAAGCCTTTTTATTGTATTACTGTACACTTTAATTAAAAGGTTTGTTAGTCTATATTTATATTTTTGCTTAATATACCCGTAAGAGTGTTGATTTATTTTATAAAAGCAAAAAATATTTTATCAAAATTTTCATTATTTGTAAATATTTATTTTATAAAAACATTTTCAAATATTTAGTTTCTAATAAGAATATACAGTTTACCAAAATTAATACAACTTTTTAACACTGTTTTTTTTAACCAAGTTCAATATTTTAAATATTTTTTTGAAAAATATTTATTTTTTATAAACCTAAATAAATTTAAATTATTTTTTTTGTAAAATAAAAAATAGGTTTTACTACAATTGTTAGATTGCTGAAAAAAAGATTAGGTTAGAATGTTAGTTGGGGTCCTTCTTTTTCTAAGATGTAGTTGTAGCATTGTGTGGTGATGTAATCCTTTTTTTGGAATAAACCAAAAGAATTTTTCCTAGAGAAGATCATGAGTTGGGTATAACTCTATCGGACAAAGTTCTCTTTTTAAATGTTTAAGGTAGATGCCTAGTCAAACTAAACCTATAGGGTGCAAATTAATCCATGTGTTGGTGAATAAATAGTGGTTTAATATACAAATCACGTATACATTACTTGAAATTTATTGAAAAATCACATTTTTGTCTCCAATTTAATTCAATATTCCTCTTTTATAAATTTATAATTTTTTTATAAGAGTAATGTGTTAAAAAGAGTATCTTGTTAGCACTTACATATAATAGGCATGTTGCAAAGTCTCATACACATGTGGTAAACATATACAAATTTAATCCTCCAATTGTTACTACTAATACCATCCCCACCAATTTTTTTTTATACTTCTATTTGATCTCTACCATGGTGATACTTCCATTTAATCAAAACTATTGTTTTTAATAATTATTTTATAAGAAATATATGTCATCAAAATGAAAAAAAAATATTTTATAAAATTAAATAATTTTGACTATTTATTGATAGAATTTTAGTTCTTATGATGGTTAGGTTTGAATGTTAGTTGAGATGGACTATGGTGTCATGAGAGTGGGATCCTCTAATGGAGACAAAAGTGAAAGTCAGTGATAGGAAATAGGTTTGATAAAAAAGACTTGGTTTAAATAAGTTTGTCTTATTTAAAAATCTAAGGTGCAAGTTTGTTCTATTATCAATCAAATACAAGATTTAGTCTATTTTATTTCGAAAAAGATAGAATATTGCTCAATTTCTTTTCACTCATAGAAATAGAGATGGAAGTGACATATTGTTTGTTTTTCTTATGACTTAATGATTTTTTTTATCTCTTATATATAAAAGTTATGTCATTAAGTTTTCCATGTCTTAATTGGGTTCCCATATTAGTTTCAAGAGTAACAACTAATTTTTCAAATATAATAATTAAGTGATTTTAGTCCTTAAACAAAATTCATCCAAAAATAATCAAAATATCACAAACTTTGAAATGACTAAACATGAAATTTATTATTTTAATATTTAGAATGTCCAAATTGTTCAAAAACCTCAAAAACCACAATGAAAACAAATTTCATAATTAATATTGTATCATGACCACTAATTAGTAGCAAAATTATCTAAAGATAATGTTAATCAAATGGTCTATTTAGCACCTCATTACTTAATTCAATTTAATGAGAAAAACTAAAATAAAAAATATATATTTAAAGATGATTTGATTTAATGAGAGGAATATTATATATATATATATATATATATATATATATATATATATATAAAGATTATCATTGATGGTTTTTTTCAAGACAATAGTAAAAAGGACATAAAAACAAGGATTAAAACCTACTATAAAAAGATATAATTAATCAAAAAGTCAAATTTATACTCAGTTCCAATATGTTATTCCTTTATGCTTTTATCATCCTTTCACTTTGTGTCAAACTTTTTGATTTGATTAATTATTATTTTTCTTTTTTTTCATGAACTTCACAATCACATTCATTATCCACGACGGGTCCATATCCTGAAAAAGTCTTCATAAAAGTCAATAAAATCCTTTCATCCACACGTTTTATATAAGTCTACCAAGGAAAAAAAAAATACCTAACAAGTTTATCCATTCATGAATCTTCCTAACCCTAAATTTTTTAAGAAATACTGTTGTGTGTGCATTTAAGTTCTGGTTACATTCAATGTGTAAATCATCTACTTTTACTATCTTATATATATATATATATATATATATTTTTTTTTTATTATCAATATTTTTTACAGATTTTATCAATTTATTACATTCTTAACAGAACAGAGTAATAGCATGTTACTAAAAGAGATAAAAGTAAAAAAATACGTCTTGTCATCATCAATATTTGAAACATTTTCTTTTATAATTTATCTTCATGACGTGTCATTATTTTCATAAAAATTTAATGGACCCGCATAATATGTACAAATTGATAAAAAGCGACAAAAATAAATTTAATGATAACATTCCTGACATAGTGTAATTGAACAATACAATATACAATCAAGTAGAATTGTAACTGAATGTATCATTTGAAAATAATTGATTACTTATCAAATAAAAACTTTAGATCTTTTTTGGAATGTAAGAAAATCAATCAAAATTACGAGCTTTATTAAAAAAAAATTCACTCATTTTGAAAATCAAATTACACCCTTAGGACACTCAAATTTTCTGTCTAACGTATTTAGAAAATATAAATAAGATTATATAAAAATAAAAGTAATTTAAAAAAAAATGTAAATGAGTAATCATATATCTAACTTAATCACTTTTATAACCTGTTGTCTTCATATAAAGAGGAGTGGATAAATAGTTTACATAAAAATATTTAAAAATCACCACTGTAAGATATTAAAATCACAAAAGACAATTATTACACAACTTAAATTTTGTAGTTGACATGAAAAGTAAATGTAATCAATTATGTATAAAATATAATTAATTATATATACATATATAAATTATATTACATCAATAATTTGTCTATAAATTTTCTACTCACTCTTTTATTTCCTACTTTTTTTTTACTTCTTTCATTTTTCAATTTAAATAAAATATACATTTTTCTCATTCCAAATAATTTCATTTTCTGCTTCCTTTCCCTTCATTTTTTTTCTTTTACTTTTTTCAATCCAAACAAATCATAATGTTTATCCTCCCTTTCATACATTTTCAAACTAAATCAAGTGAGATTTTTTGTATACTTTATTTTAAATATTTAATAAAAACTGTTTTAAAAGTAATAATTAGTATATCATAGAATTAAGAAAATGTTACAAAAGAACAGAAGAATCATTGTATGAGAAGGGTATCATTTGCTATGCCAGCAAAATTTTTAAGAAATGCAAAAATTCTCATGCTTCTCTCCTATGTACCATCACCATCACACTCACATCGCAATCACAAATGCATGCCTAACAATAATATTTTTAAAAGGAAGTGCTCAAATCTCAAGACCATTTTAATTTTTAATCAAGGAGGTTTTTTACAAGCTAGAAATAATCTTGTTAGAACCAGTATAAATGGTGAAAAATTATTTTATTCAATATTGTGCAACAATTAACAATATAATGAAATTATAGTAAATGAGTGGCTAAAATGTAATTTTATAGGTTACAATTTGATCATATTTAACTCATTTGTAATATTGATAACACAAAACAATAAAAATAGTATTATATGAAGCTATAAATAATGTGGTAAATGAAAGAAGCAGAGGTGTGTCACTCTCAGAGTCACCCAGATCACACCGAAACTGAGCTAAAAACTGCAGAAAAAGGATTCCTATTAAAACTAAGAAGGGTTTCCATTTTCATTCAACCAACACCAAATCTTCAATTTTCTCAAACCTCATATAGAAAACAAAAAAGTTGCTAATTCTCTCAGACCACTTTTATGGTTACCAGCATCATCCACACAGAGAGGGAAGCATAGTTAAAAAGGCAAAAATAACAGAATATTAAAGAGAGTAGAAGAGAGAGATTCACTTCTCTCTCTGTCTCTCTCTCCCTAAGACATTGTTGTACTTATTTCATAGCTGTTCTCTCATAATCATTATCTTCACCGTCACTGTTTGTCGTTCTCTGTATCGGCGTGCTGTTCTATTTACCTTCTTACCCAGAAGCGATATTATTCAAAGGTTGTAGCTTTTCGAAGAGTTTGATCATCACAAGCGATTTCTGAGACCAACCCAGGTCATTTTTTTGTTGTTTTTTTTTCCTGAATTCATCTATCATATTCTAGATTCCCATGTTTGTTGTCTCTTTCTGAATTTGGAATGTTAAAGAGCTGAGAGGTGCTGCTGCCTGTTGTTTTTTGTGTTTCCGTGTGATGTGATGTTCCTGTTTTTTCTTCGGGTTCTGTGCTGACAATTTTATCTTTGTTTGCGCTACAATGTGTCTGCAGAATCTGCCACCAGATGGTGAAATGCCCTTTTTTCAATCTCTCACGTTTCGATGAGATCATCACAACTTTAGAAACTTCTCAATTATCACCGACTCTCTCTTCTGAATCCGTGTTTTGCTTCACTCAACAACAATGGCTTTCGATGAAATTGGAATCTCGTCTCCGACGTGGTTTTCTTCTTCTCATCATTCGGGATCGTTTGAGAGCCTTTGGAGTGCGATCCTTGGATTGCCTTGGGTGGAAGGGATGGCAATCTGTGCCAACTTGACACTGTTTATGGTGTTTGTGTTCCTTCTTTTGATGAGGAGGGTGGTGGTGTGTGTAAGGGGTGGAGCTCGATTTGGTAAGGACAATGGAACTGGCAATGCCAGCCGGCGGTGTGATGGTGTTGATTTGGAAACACGTGAGGTTCGGATTGGAACGTGGTTCAAGCTGTCGGTGTTGTCTTGTTTCTATGTTCTGCTGGTGCAAGTTTTGGTGGTGGGTTTTGATGGGTTTGCTTTGATTAGAGAAAGGGATGTGGATTTGGATTGGGGTTTGGCTCTTCTTTCTGTGCCTCTAGTGCAGTGTTTAGCTTGGGTTGCTTTGAGCTTCTCGGCTTTGCAGTGCAAGTTCAAGGCGCATGAGAGGTTTCAAATTGTGCTCAGAGTTTGGTGGTTTGTGTTGTTTGTTATTTGTCTGTGTGGTTTGTATGTTGATGGGAGGAGGGTTTGGATGGAAGGTTCAAAGCACGTGCGTTCTCATGTTGTGGCAAATTTTGCTGTCACTCCTGCTCTTGGGTTTTTGTGTATTGTTGCAATAAGGGGTGTTACTGGTATAAAGGTTTGTAGGAGTTCAGAGGAGCAACAACCATTGCTTGTTGAGGAAGAACCGGGGTGTCTTAAGGTTACTCCCTATACTGATGCGGGACTTTTCAGCTTGGCCACTTTGTCTTGGTTGAATCCCCTGCTTTCCATTGGGGCAAAAAGGCCTCTTGAGCTCAAGGACATTCCCCTTGTTGCACCTAATGATCGATCAAAGACAAATTATAAGGTTTTGAATTCTAACTGGGAGAAACTGAAGGCGGAAAGCACATCCAGGCAGCCTTCATTAGCTTGGGCACTTCTCAAGTCATTCTGGAAGGAGGCTGCTTGTAATGCCATATTTGCTGGTGTTACCACTCTTGTCTCGTATGTTGGTCCATACATGATCAGTTACTTTGTTGATTTCTTAGTTGGCAAAGAGATTTTCCCGCATGAGGGGTATGTCCTTGCAGGGATATTCTTTGCGGCTAAGCTTGTAGAGACCTTGACTACTAGGCAGTGGTATCTAGGGGTGGACATCATGGGTATGCATGTTAGGTCGGCTCTAACTGCAATGGTATATAGGAAGGGCTTGAGGATATCAAGCCTGGCCAAGCAAAGTCACACAAGTGGGGAGATTGTTAACTACATGGCTATTGATGTTCAGAGGGTTGGGGACTACTCCTGGTATCTCCATGACATGTGGATGCTTCCTCTCCAGATTGTTCTTGCCCTGGCAATTTTGTATAAGAATGTTGGAATTGCCTCTATTGCCACCCTGATTGCTACAATAATTTCCATTGTGGTCACTGTTCCCGTGGCCAGGATCCAAGAAGATTACCAAGACAGATTAATGGCTGCTAAGGATGAAAGGATGAGAAAAACATCTGAGTGCTTGAGGAATATGAGGATTCTCAAACTTCAAGCTTGGGAGGACAGATATAGAGTGAAGTTGGAGGATATGCGTGGAGTAGAATTCAAGTGGCTTCGGAAAGCTCTCTATTCTCAGGCTTTCATAACTTTTATATTCTGGAGCTCTCCTATATTTGTTTCAGCAGTCACTTTTGCTACTTCCATACTGTTGGGTGGTCAGCTGACAGCTGGTGGTGTACTTTCTGCTCTGGCTACTTTCAGGATCCTGCAAGAACCTCTGAGGAATTTTCCAGACTTGGTGTCAACAATGGCTCAAACAAAAGTTTCTCTTGATCGGTTATCTGGTTTCCTTCTGGAGGAAGAATTGCAGGAAGATGCAACTGTTGCCTTTCCACAAGGCATCACTGACATTGCTATAGAAATTAAGGATGGTGTCTTCAATTGGGACCCTTCCTCTTCTAGACCTACCCTATCAGGGATAAATATCAAAGTTGAAAAAGGGATGCGCGTGGCTGTTTGTGGTATGGTTGGTTCTGGAAAATCAAGCTTTCTGTCTTGCATCCTTGGAGAAATTCCTAAGACTTCAGGGGAAGTAAGTTCGTGCCTTTTAGCTTTTGATTTCCTCTTTATTCTATTAATCTGTCCATTGAAATTTTAATCTTTTATGATTTTTAACACTTTTTACAAAATGCATTGAATTATTTTTCAGGTCAGAATATGCGGATCTTCTGCATATGTCTCCCAATCAGCATGGATACAGTCAGGAACTATAGAAGAAAATATCCTCTTCGGAAGCCCAATGGACAAAGCTAAGTACAAGAATGTTCTTCATGCTTGTTCACTGAAAAAGGACCTAGAACTTTTTTCACACGGTGATCAGACAATTATCGGTGATAGAGGTATAAACCTGAGTGGTGGCCAGAAGCAGCGGGTTCAGCTCGCTCGAGCACTCTACCAAGATGCTGATATTTATCTTCTTGATGATCCCTTCAGTGCAGTTGATGCTCACACTGGATCAGACTTGTTTAGGGTTAGTTTTCCTTAGCATGGAGTTGATCTGTTTAAAATTGTGGATATGGCTTAACCTTTGACATGGTATTGCAGGATTATATATTGACAGCACTAGCAGATAAAACAGTCATTTATGTGACCCACCAAGTCGAATTTCTTCCCGCTGCTGATTTGATACTGGTATGGCTGTATTGTACAGTTTTGTTTTTTGGTGCACATTAGTGCATTATGCAATAATCCTTTTTTCACATTTAAATTTATGATTTGTGGTGATTCAGTTTTTAAGATGCCCTCTGGAATGTCAAAGTGAGGTTTTTTTTTCTTGCTATTCTGGTTGCATTTTAGTTCTTCTTTATATTTACAGAAGGAACATGCACATTTAGCAAGTTACACAATCTGGTGTTTGTGATTGAAAGAAAAGTGATAACTTGCTAATGATTTTTTTCTAAAAAAATTACCGTGTGTATGTGTATAGGATCCATTAAGTTAAATCCCATGGCGGAAGTTATTTTACTTTAAAAAAATAACAAAGGGAGTCACACGACCTTTTTTTACTGTGACCTTCAAAATTTGATAACCTTTTCCTTTTCTGAAATATTGGACCCCTTTTCCCTTTCTGATACATCAATGAAGTCCTTTTGTGGATTTTCTTGTTTGTTCGTGATTTGAGGTGCTTGATTCAGGTTTTCTATTGTGAGCTGATTGGTTTCCTTGCCTGTCCAACTTATTTTATCTCTAACCTATAACCAATCCCATGAGTTGTTACTTCCACATTTAAAATTAAATTTAAAATAGCAAAAACTTTGACATTTCAAGAAAGGATGGTTTTAGTACAACTACCATTAAGCGAAAGCTTAATAAATATATATTATAATAAAATCATTCATAACAAAATGTACTTGACTCCTGTTTTCTACACACATCACATTCTTTAATTTCTCTTATAGTATGGTTATGGGAGTGCCCCATTGCAACTATTGCAATTAGCGTGCTTGGAAGCTTTTTTATAGGGAAGAATCCTATTCTAGTGTTTCACAGTTATATGAAATTTCTATTTTTTTTTTCTCTTAACAAAGTTTTAAGTACTGAAAGCAAGCAACTTATGTGATGTTAAGATAATTTTTTCTAAATTTAATTTTCCATTCTTGAAGGTGCTTAAAGAAGGTTGCATCATACAGGCAGGAAAGTATGACGAACTTTTACAAGCAGGAACAGATTTTAATACTCTGGTATCAGCTCACAATGAAGCCATAGGGTCTATGGATATTCCTCCTCACTCCTCTGAAGATTCAGATGAAAATTTATCTCCGGAGGCATCTATTATGACCAGTAAGAAATCCATTTGTTCTGCAAATGATATAGACAGTTTGGCCAAGGAAGTACAAGAAGGAGCATCTACTTCAGATCAAAAAGTAATTAAGGAGAAGAAGAAAGCAAAGAGATCAAGGAAGAAACAGCTTGTTCAGGAAGAAGAGAGGATTAGAGGTAGAGTCAGCATGAAGGTCTACTTGTCATACATGGCAGCCGCATATAAAGGCTTGTTAATTCCTCTCATAATCATTGCACAAGCATTATTTCAGTTCCTTCAGATTGCTAGCAATTGGTGGATGGCTTGGGCTAACCCTCAAACAGAAGGAGACCTGCCCAAAGTAACTCCCTCAGTTCTTCTTCTTGTATACATGGCCCTTGCTTTTGGCAGCTCATGGTTTATATTTGTAAGAGCTGTTCTGGTGGCTACATTTGGCCTTGCAGCTGCACAGAAGCTATTTTTGAAATTGATTAGAAGTGTTTTCAGTGCACCAATGTCTTTCTTTGACTCTACACCAGCTGGAAGGATCCTGAACAGGGTAAGTTCTACTTGTAGTCATCTATTTTTTTATGGTATTTCTACTTGTATGGTGTAGATAACTATAATGTGTCACCTGTATCCCACCAGGTATCAATTGATCAAAGTGTTGTGGATCTTGACATTCCTTTTAGACTTGGCGGGTTTGCTTCAACAACAATACAACTTATTGGTATTGTTGGGGTAATGACAGAAGTTACATGGCAAGTTTTACTCTTAGTGGTCCCAATGGCTGTTGCATGTTTGTGGATGCAGGTAATTAGAAATTTGTCCAGCTTAAAATCTTTCTAGCTGCTATTCCAAAATATTTGCCATAAAGAAAAAACTGCTTTCTTTTGGAGAAAAGTGAGAATATTGTTCCGGAGTAAAAGAGAGGATACAATTACAAAATACTAGTAGTATTCCAATCTCATTGGATTATTTAAATGTTTGTATATCACCCTATCTTTTAATTTAGTCTAGCCAACAACCAATTCCATTGCAGAAATATTACATGGCATCCTCCAGGGAACTGGTTCGTATTGTTAGCATCCAGAAGTCTCCAATTATACATCTTTTTGGTGAGTCAATTGCTGGAGCATCCACCATCAGAGGTTTTGGACAAGAAAAAAGGTTCATGAAGCGGAACCTCTATCTTCTTGATTGTTTTGCACGACCATTCTTCTGTAGTCTTTCTGCAATTGAGTGGCTTTGCCTGCGGATGGAGTTACTGTCAACCTTTGTATTTGCTTTCTGCATGGTATTGCTTGTGAGTTTTCCTCGAGGAACAATTGACCCCAGTAAGTTTTTTTTTTTTTTTTATCAGTACTTTGTCTGATTACTTATTTTATGTCCTTAGTTTCACAAGTGCTAGCCAAATCTTGGAGGGTGAAGTTTTGTAGTAGTTTTTATTAGAAAATCGATTTACTTTCGCAAGTGGTGGTTGCAGAGGAGGCTGAATGCAATAATGGAACATTATTCTTATTCTGTACTCACGGCTGTTACCTTTTCTCTACAGGCATGGCTGGACTTGCTGTGACATATGGCCTGAATTTGAATGCACGCTTATCACGGTGGATACTCAGTTTTTGCAAACTTGAAAATAAAATTATATCCATTGAGAGAATATATCAGTACAGCCAAATTCCTAGTGAAGCACCTACTGTAATCGAAGATTCTCGCCCTCCATCCTCATGGCCCGAAAATGGGACAATCGAAATAATTGATTTGAAGGTTCCAAGCTCAGCTTCACATTTATGCATTTTTGTATTCTTTTTTCTAGTCAAATATTTATCTTTTATTTCTTGATGAATAGTATGATGTCTCTTGGTGTACAGTATCTAATCCTAGGTGTTAGCCATCTTACCTTAGATATCTTTATTATGAATTTTTGTTCTGCAACTTGCTTTGTCCCATCACGAGTACAGGATTTCCACTCCTCTTATCCTTACTCTGTCTCTCTTGAAGGTCCGTTACAAGGAGAATCTTCCTTTGGTTCTTCATGGAATAACATGCACATTTCCTGGTGGAAAGAAGATCGGAATAGTTGGACGAACTGGCAGTGGAAAATCTACCTTAATTCAGGCATTATTTCGATTGATTGAACCAACAAGTGGAAGTATCCTTATAGACAACATAAATATTTCAGAGATCGGCCTTCATGATCTTCGAGGCCATCTCAGTATCATCCCACAAGATCCAACTTTATTCGAAGGGACCATTAGAGGCAATCTTGATCCTCTTGAGGAGCACTCAGATAAAGAGATTTGGGAGGTTAGTATTATTTCATAACTCCATGCTTTTATTGTACAGCTTGTATTATCTGTTTAGAAAACTGCTTATGAAGTTTACTTGTATTCAGTTTTGGATGTCTATGTATAGTAACAGTCAAATTATTATAAGAGAAATGGAAATATTGTTAATAAGGCAGGATTAAGGAATAACACGGAGTTCAGAATATACAAGCAAAGAGATCAAACAGAATATAGATATTGATATAGGGGGAAAATGAGAACTTGAAGCCAATAATATAAAGAAAAACTCTCCAGTATTTGGTTTAGAAGTAATTTATGTAGTAAACTTCTTGCAAGCAGAACCTCCACTATCGTCATATGTACCTGTACCTTCCGTGGATAAGGAATAAAACTCATCACATGCCATAAGTAATCCTCCATTCGAGCTAAATGTCTTATGCAAAAGAAACTTGGGACTAATCAAACTTGGATACTTGATTACTTGTCCATGACTGAAATAATTTCAGTGCCTACTTTGAAAGACTATTTGCTTAGCCTGATTAATAATATCACACTCCAAATCCAATAAACCACTTTATATCTTTACTCCTAAGCAAAAACTCATAGTATAAGAAAATAGACCAATGACCATTGATTTTTTATAACTATGGCTATTTGAATAGAAGTTTGTGCGCTGTGTGATCATTGGGTTTTAATTTTTTTCAGGCACTTGACAAGTCTCAGCTTGGGGAGGTTATCCGTGAGAAAGGTCAACAGCTTGATACACCAGGTAGGTGACCAAAAGAAATATAAAAAGCCTCAGTATCTTTCCTTCCTCACCCCTTAAAAAGAAAAAATAGTGTTAGTCACAAGAAGCCATCTTAAAAAATACTTTGAAATCTGCAGTTCTAGAAAATGGAGATAATTGGAGTGTAGGACAGAGACAACTTGTTGCTCTGGGCCGAGCGCTGCTGCAGCAGTCAAGAATACTTGTACTGGATGAAGCAACAGCATCAGTTGATACCGCCACAGATAATCTTATCCAGAAGATTATCCGAAGTGAGTTCAAGGACTGCACTGTTTGCACCATTGCACATCGTATACCTACTGTCATCGACAGTGATCGAGTTCTTGTGCTCAGTGATGGTGCGTATAAAAGCTTTGTATTCTTCTACATGACTTCTATCCTTTTCTTCTTCTCTATTTATATATAAATTTGCATGCATTATGGTTCTTTAGTGTGTGTGCTTCTGAAGTTATGGTTTGGATACTTTTTGCAGGTCGAGTTGCAGAGTTTGACACACCTTTAAAACTATTAGAGGACAAGTCTTCCATGTTTCTGAAGTTGGTGACTGAGTATTCATCACGCTCGAGTGGTATACCAGAATTTTAGATGAAATGGAATGTGTTAATGGTTTCTTAATGTGGTAGCTTAGAACAGTTCAAAAGTTGAAGCAGGAAGTGATGCCACCTTGCATGCCATTGCTGCATTCGGGACATGCATAGACAGGAGATGGAAACAAACAAAATAAAAGGGAGAGGTTTGTGCCTCATCAATCAAGCATCCCACTGACAGAAATTTGTTTGATTCTTCCCCATAAAGTTGAGAAATTCATGCATGGTTAGCATACTTTGTATCACAATAAGAGTATCTTTTATTTCAGGAAAGCAACGAAGTAGTTTGTAGCATGAGGCACTAGGATTTTGCTTTGTTAGAAAAGTGTAGAGTTCAATCTAGTTTTGTACGGTTTTCTTGTAGTCAAAAGTTTAGAATTAAGCTCATATCCATCTCCTCTATAAATGTTATATTAGTTGTCTTTATAAAATGTTTCTTAATTTTCTTGTTTTTCTTAATTTTTATTACTAATAGTAGTTAAATATATTCATCATGCTTAGGGATTTTATAATGAGAATGTCATGAATGTATGGGTCTCCAATGTTCTAGATTTGGACCATTTCCAACTATGATTCATTCGTGGTCTAATTAGCCATAAATTAATAAACAATTTTTTATATCATATGCTATATTAAGAAATAAGTTCCATAAAATTTTTAATTAGTAATTTATACATGGGGTCTCTCTCTAACTTGTCATTCGGCTGTTATTTTACTTAATAGTTTAAAAAGGTTCACATTGTTTAGCCATGAGTTCACGTTGGGACTTTTTCCTAAAAGGAAACTATTTTTACATTAATTTTTCAAAGTGCTGTTCCATTTATTTTTTTTCAAATCTCTATAAATTATATTTAAAAATAGAATACCAAAATTGTCTCTTTGAAATGGATGTAATTTGAATGCAGCCCAATCCAACCTTGGGCAAGATTCTTCCTATTTTCCACTTAGAGTGTGCTTCAAGTAATTCCAGGAGATCGAACATTGGGTTTCTTCAGCAATAGGAAACCTTCGGATTCAATCTTAAATTTGAGAAAACTGAGAAATCAAAGAGCCATGCGACAGCAGAAACGATAATATTCCCTCACCCTCACATTCTTCAACTAGTGATGACTCTCTCATGGACTCAAAATTCAAGAATGACTCCTTTGAATACATCAACTTGGATGGCAAAAACGTGGGTGCCACGATGCACATTCATCATAGAACCACACCAAAAGATTGTTGTTGCATCAACATTTATGTGAACAACAATGTTCAAGGCGTCTCAAATTCGGTGCTGCATGGTAGTGAGGTAAGGATGAGAGACCCAGGAATTAGTTTATACTTTGAAAACTTGAAGGTCGACAGAGGAACTCCCACATCCAACAAGAACTTTTTCTGGGATAACAGATTTGGATTTTGGCTTTGCATGATACATTTGTTGGCTCTTATGTTTCTCTTGGTGCTTCTATTCTCAACTAGATCCATCATTATTGTCTTCTGATTAAACTAGGTGGTATGCTATAAATTCAACTTGAGCTGTTGGATTTTTTTTGGGACATTCATTGTATGACAATGCTAATTATGTGTTCATGTTTGACTTCATCTTATGGTTGTGTTGTTGCTTTCATGTATGTGAAGGTCAACTTTAAGAATGTTAGAAATCATAATTAACAAATTCTGGATGCCATTTTCAACCTGAATGAACTCTCTTTGGAGATCTATAATTGCTTATAAGGCCTGCATTGGATCAACACAATTGGAGTTATTATTATTATTATTATTATTATTATTATTATTATTATTATTATTATTATTATTATTATTATTATTATTATTATTATTATTATTATATACATCTACTCTTCTTTTTATGTTATATCTGTTTCATTTTTTATTGTATTTTTTTTTCTTCTCTTCCCTTACATTAAATGTTTGGTTAGTGTTAGCCCACTGGAAGAAGAAAATCCATGGCTGATGCCCAACCACACAAGACAGAGAGATGAATGAACCTAATTCACTACCTCTGCTATGTAAACTCGAAAAGACATAAACATGATCATAAATGTGGTTTTCAAGTTTCTTTCTCCAACCCCACCACCAAAATAGAAAATGGGTACATTAAAATTCAATCACTTTATGGACTATCAAATACTCTTAATTTTCCTTATTTTATTTTATTTTAGTTTTCCAAGCACAATATTGAGGACCCTAAACCTTATTTTCTTTCTTTACCGAACAAAATTATTATTAAGGGCATTGTTAATTGACATGTGTCACTTTTGATGTCTATTTTTTCTAATAATTTGTCGATTTCTGTGGAGTGATTAGTGGAGTGACCTTAATCTAATAATGTATGTGGAGTGAATGTGACGAGGACTTT
>Ga0099825_1001145_pt1 | contig 32889 bp, 13 predicted proteins | sample SiratroredBW_FD_76838 | JGI IMG/M metagenome (GOLD analysis project Ga0099825, IMG submission 76838) | Root nodule microbial communities of legume samples collected from California, USA - Siratro red BW | ecosystem: Host-associated > Plants > Roots > Nodule | place: USA: California | collected...
CCAGATACCACATCAGTTTATTGGATGCTGACTGTTCCTGCAAAACAGATTGAGTTTAAGGATTTGGTACCCTGTTAAGCTTGGGTCCAGTAGTGTTAGATGTGCTTTTTGGCACCCACCTAAATAATCCTTTTGGCACACTAAATTTCCTAATCCTACAGTTTCTAACAGAGTGACACTTTCTCATATAGTAGAAGCAGGCAATAGATTGTGAAGACTGTGATCCAGAACTTTTAAAAGAAATTGTTAAACAACTTTTGCTTTCCATTGGGACCAGCTTGATAACCAATGCCAGCCTTTTCAAAAGCACAATTTTGAGATCCCAAAAGAGCATTTAGGTTTGTTGTCCCCATAGAAAGTTTCGAAGCAGTAGAAATTAGATAACTCACTTTACTTTGCAAAACAGCACAATTTTCACAATCAACTAGCTTGCTAGAGTTAAGTTTACTGAAGTGTGCAGAATTCAACTGCTTTTCTACATTTTCAAAATCATCTTTTGCTTTAAGTAACTCATCCTCTAATTGCTTAACTTTATTTTCCAGCCAGTTGTTCATGCCTTTCAATCTACTATTTGATTGAGCTAACTTGTTAGCTTCTTCATGTGTTTCTTGAAATGCATGAAGAAGTGTGCTGTAGTTAGTACTATTAAATGAAGCACTGGATTCAGTACTACTTACATCAGAATCACTTCCAGCCATCATACACAGATTGGCTTCAATCTCATCTTTTGAAGAACACCTAGACGATGTAGCATTGTCCTCCCAAGCTATATACGCGCGTCTAGCTTTTCTAGATTTATTGTTCTTCTTTTTAGGTGCTTTGTCTTTGGTTGCAATGCTTGGACACTCAGCTTTCATATGTCCCTGTTTTCCACAGCAAAGCACACAAATTTAGTTGAACCAGAATCATATTTATTTTTACCTCTTTTACCTTGCTGATTCTTCAATCTGTTCTTCATCTTTATGAATTTTTGAAACTTTCTTGTCAACAGATTTAGGTTCTCAGATTCACTGCAGTCTTCTGAACTTTCATCAGTTGATTCCTGAACAGCAGTTCTAGTCTTGATTGCCAGGATCTTGGTCTTTTTCTCCACTATTTCCATTTCTTTCAACCTGATCATCTCCAGTTCACGTTTCCTCAATTTGCCAAATAGCGCTGCAGTTGTAAGTGTTGTCAAATCTCTAGTTTCTGAAATTGCTGTGACTTTAGGCTGCTAGCTCCTGTCCAAGCACTTCAGAATTTTGATATTAAGCTCCTCTTTATCAAACTGCTTGCCCAGTCCAATTAGATGATTGACAATGTGTGTAAATCTTTTCTGGATATCAACAATGGTCTCTCCCTGCTAGATTCTGAACAACTCATATTTCTGGATCAATGCATGTTTGCGTGCTCTCTTCACATCAGTGGTTCCTTCATGTGCGACTTCTAGAATGTCCTACATTTCTTTGGCTGAACTGCATTGAGATACTCTAAAGAACCATCCAGATTTAATGCAAAAGTTATAATATTTTTAGCTACACAATCATACTGCATTTTCTTGTTCTCAAGATCAGTTAACTCATCAAAGCACTTAGCAGTAGACACACCATCAACAACATGCATAGGAATGAATGGACCATTTGCTATGGCATTCCAGATGCCACGGTCAATAGATTCAATGAAGATTTTCATTCTCACTTTCCAGAATTGATAGTTTACCCCAAAAAACATAGGTGGTCTACTCATAGATCCACCTTCAGCAAAAGGTAACTTGTTCTCGACCATGGATCGAAATCATGACTAGGATTCCAGATCCTAGCTCTGATGCCAATTGTAAAATAAGGTTTAGACCGAGTTCAAGAGGGGGGTGAATTGAACTTTCAAAATCTTTTCACAAATCTGATTTGTTCTTGAAATAGAGAATGAAAATTCTTAATTCCATCAATCAACTTGTGTAATTCTGGACTGTCCAGTAAACAATCAATTGTGCACAGCGGAACTTATTAAAGATAAACCCAGAAAACAGTTTCAGTATAGAAATGTGTTAATCCATATTCAAGATGATTAAACACAATCTAGTAGATTAAAAATAATCCAGAAACACAGTTGATTCAAATATATGTAAACAGATTCAGTGATCAGTTTTTAATCCAGTCAATTTAAATGATAACAACAGTTGAATAAAAGAAATCAAGAAGAGTAGGGAGAAAAGCAAGAACGCAGAATTTTTATACTGGTTCACCCTTCCTCAAGGGCTACATCCAGTCCTTTGCAAACTAGCAAAGATTTCCACTGAAAAGATCATAAGATCAGTTTACAACCCTTGCTCCCAGCAAGTTACAAACTGCTCCCAGCAGTTAACCCATACCTCACTGAACCCCTTAGCTAGTGTGTAACCAGTGCAGAAACCCACTACACCACAACACTTGCAGTGCGCAAGCAACACTGCTCCCCGAAGCACTCACCCTCTACTGAACCCCTCAGCAGATGTGAGACCAGTCCAGAAACCCACTGCACCAACTCAATTACAAACCCAGTAATTGAAAACAGCAAACAGATTACAGAACAACAAGATCATAAATGATCAAACAGTACTTCTACATAGAACAGATTACAAAGAATGAAGATCAGGTGTAGAAGACTTAGCTTTGGTCCATAACCAAAGTCGCAAGAACCTCACTCAAGAATGCTTAAAGATGCACATTCTAGGAGGTTTCTTGATTTGAAAATCTTTGCCAAAGAATGATCGCACAAAAGGGGCACTATATTTCACTTAGAAAGTCTCAAAGAATGCTTTTTGAAGATCTTAGATATCTTAAAATAATAGTGCCCATTCCTTTAAATACCCAAATCAGTTTTAAAAACAGCTTAGCTGTCACGGTTCAATTAATTGAACAAACCATTCAATCGATTGAATTGACCGTTAGTTGACCTAGTCAAAGATTCCAGTTGTAACAGAAATAACTGTCACATTCAATCGATTGTTTTAGAAATTCAATTGATTGAAAAATCTTTTCCAGCAAAAAACAGTTTGGGCTATTTTTCTTAAAAACAGTTTTAACAAAAATATTTGTGAATCTTTTTAGCACCTCAGGAATGATGAAACATGCCACTAATGATTAAGGACTAAGCCAATCACCAACACACAAACCGAACTAAGGATCAAGACCGAATCACCCAACCATCTTCATGTTGGCACAAAGTCTTCACTTGAACAATTCTGGTCCAGGTTAGTTCCAACAGATTTTTTATGAGGCGGTCTTCATCATCTCACATGCTAGGCATTGATCTAACGTAGTCCAGATCCAATTCATCAGAAACCTTAGCAAGCTATGGTCTTTCTTGACTTCATCAAATCACATGCTTAGTCATGGTGCTAACAGTATTAGTTAGTTCAAAACTACATTGAACTAGATTAAAGGACAAAGGGAATGGTGATGTGCTGGACGACAAAGATGAAGACAATGGCATAATGGAGGAAGAAAACTTTGGTTGCCAAATTAGGATTGTTATTGGCCGATTTAGAGTTAGAATGAATGAAGAAGGAAACAATCATATGTAAATGAGGAGGTGAAAAAGAGAAAAGATAGGGTGAAAGATGAGGAGGGTGTTGTAAGGAAATAAAAGCTTTTGTAAGCATGAAATCATAGAGAAGAGTAAATGGGATCCTATGCATTTAATGTTGGAATTAAGGGTTGAGTTCAAAAGGAGGATAAATTTAACTATCAAGAATTAAAAACACAAATAGCTTTTTAGAATGAATCTTTAATAAGAAAATAAATTTCAGAATTTGATTAAGTTCTTTTAATATGTTTGATCGAAGCTGTATCCGGTCAAATAATCTCAGTAAAGTGTAGTACTAGGAAGTGACTCCTAGGTCGTCTCCTAAGGATCTAATTCTCTGCCAAAGGAATGAAAACACACTGAACGGGGGGTTAGACAGAATTCAACAAAACAGTAGTTAACAAAACTTAAACTAGTGATTAAAACGAGATTATCCCCTTGATTTAGAATGCAGTGGAGTTATCATTGGTTTCGGAAATTTATAATGACGCTCAAACCCTTGAAACAACCCAAGTTAGTTAACTAAGCGAAAATTAACGTGAGTGTTCCTTATGCGAAACAAGCCCTCACACAACATTCATCCCAACCCCTAAACCGCGCAACTCCCTTCACTAAGCGTGAACAGAGGCACAAGTTTGTATTTACCGAATCACTAAGCGTGAACGGTCCAATGAAAATAGTGGGCGCACAGAATGAAATCAATAATAAAGAAGCGAAACAAATAAGCATAGATACCTCAAAATTTTTCCGCAATCTCAATCAAGGGCATAACCCAAACGAATTAGCCTTCCATAAAAGTGAATAAACAAAGTGAGATGAAAAAGGAACGAGAATTAAATAGAAAACAAAATTAAATACATAACAAAATTTAATTGAAACAAAATCGAATGTAATTGCAGAGAGAAAACGAATTGAGTTCCAAAGCCGAGAGTCTCCATTGTATCGAACTCTTTTTGCTTCACCTCCTTTCATAGGCGGCTAAACCTAGGTCAGTCTTGAACACTAAACCTAATGGGCCCAAATCTGCGAATTCTGGTCCAATAAATAAAAACTAAAAATAAAAACTGAAAATAAAAATTGATAATGTGACAGCTCCTCTTCAATTTCAGAATTAATTTCCAAGCCCAATAAAATTCCAAAGCTGCCCTGAAAATAATAATAAAATTAGCTCAGAAAATCCAAATTAAATAAAATTACGAATTTCTGGTAAATGAAGCCCAAACAGTGAAATAGAGCAAATAATAGATAGTTAAACACAAATCACTAATAAAAATAGGTACATAAAGACAAGTAAATAGGAGAAAATAATGACTCATCAGTGTTAAAATTCAATCCAAAAACAAAAGACCAGATAAAAATTCAAAAAAACTAACAAGAAAGAAAGAGAAAAAATGTACAACAGTTTTATACTAGTTCACCCTTGTACAAGGGATACATATCAAGTTACTTAACTACACTAGCCAAGTTTTCTCTAACATGAAATTGTTTTCAATAGCAAAACAATACAAGGAAACACTAAGAACCTAACCCTATAAGAGAAAAACACCACACTACTAACACTCTATTACTAAGTTGATTCTGAAAACCTTATTCAGATCAACAACCTTACAAGATATGAAAGAATTATTCTTGAAACATATCACCTTATTCAATAGAAGTACAACAAAAAATGGAAATTTTAGATGATCACACTTAGCTAAGAGGAATGATCTTAAAATCACAAAAAGTAAAGCTCCAAGAAATTGCCTTTGCTCTGTATAAACTCTGTTTTAGACTTAGAAAATATATGAACTCAGTTTTTCAAAATTCGTATTAAATGAGATAGTCTTTATAGAATATGTTCTATCATATTTACGTTTTAATCTATAATTTCACTTAATAGTGAAAAGAATAGATTAATTTGTACTTTTAATTTGTTAAAATAGACTGATCACATATATTTGAAAGCACAGAACAATTTTAATATGTTGAAAACTCGTTTTAACATGTTGAAATTATTCTTCAGAACTACTCAAGGTTTTTAACTAATTTTAACATATTAATTCATAAAATAATCCATTAAAATATCTACTACAACCATATTGAACTTCAGTAATGGATATTTCAATGAATTTAAATACATTTAAATACTTTTAAATTAGTTAAAATTATCTTGTCACCAAGATAAGTTCTAAAGAATCTTTTAAAAGCAACTTTCTTTAAAGTGAATAAAAATCAAACAACTTGGAGAGCAAAACCAAAAACTAAAACACACACCAACACACACACACACTAATATATTTGGTCTTCAAACTTCTTTTGTAAAGCTCCATTAATTAAAGTCGTCAAATACATTAGTTCCAACTTCAACATTTAATTTTTAGCCTTTTCTTCCAGCACTCCTATGTTTTCAAGTTGCGCATCCATGAAATTTGAAATTCTAGTTTTACCCTTCTAAAACTAAATTGATTATGCTGGACATTGAGTGTGCTGGTCTTGAAGTATTTGGATACATTTGTGAAGCTTGTATACTTAGTGATGGTGCGATTTAGGTGAGTCTCTGTGTTTTCATTTTTTTTCAATTTTAACTCTGGATTGTGCAATTTAGAGACTTCTCGGATTATAAAATCCAGAATTTCAAACATAATATTTTTGTATTCTGAAATGTATAATCTAGAATAGAGATTTTTTATTCTAAATTATATGTTCTGGAATACAAATTTTGTATTCTGGGATTGTGTTTCTAATTGTATGTTCTAGAATACAAAGTTTATGAATTATTTAATATTTTGTTTTTACTTTTTTAAGTCGTGTAATTGTAGCACAATGCAAGTTACATTTCTTTGTATTGATTATACAGACAACTTTTAGCAGTGATTTTGAATACACAAATGGAATCCCAATTATGTACAAAGATATCCAATGAAGTAAACAAGTTGTTTAACATGGATAAATCAGATATAATGAAGTTTATGGCAGCTAAAGATGAATTGGTTAGAGGAGACTGTGTTTGCCCTTTTACAATAGATGAGGTTAGTGTAATTGCATTCATTTGTGTAAACAATGTGACACATGACATATACTTATGTTGTAATATATTTGTGTAGGTATTTGGTATGCAAGATGACTTACTTCAATGGGTGCGTAAGGTGACCTTTGGACTTGGTTTATAATTGTCATTTTGAAGTCTGATAAAGCAAATGGACAACAAGTGATGGAATTCCACCTTAGTCATAGAATGAAGACGACAAAGAGCCAGGGGGTTGATCAAGAGCTTTCAAGAAGATTGGGCCAATCTGAGCCCTTCAGGCCTCCCATCAACTGTTCGGGGTCGAATGCAACCTTGAAAAGATCACTCTAGAGATCATGGAGCATAAAGATGAGCCAACATATTTCATTTGTTACATGTATAAATTTTTAGAATAGCTTAGAATAATTTGGAACTTGTATTTGGGCCAAGAAAAATAAGGTTTGGGCCTTGTATTTGGGCCATAGGTAGAATAGGGTTAGAATAGGATAGTATAGTCCATCTGAAAAGTAATTTAGGCTGAGTTCAAGAGGAGGGTGAATTAAACTTTTAAAAATTTTCGCAAAATATGGAAAGTAATTAAGTGTAGAATGAAAGCTCTTTATTAAAACAACCAAAAGTGTGAATTTGAAGTGCACAACAAAAATTCAATTAAGTGAAGGTAAAAAACAATCGATTAAAACATGTGCATAAAACACCACTAAAAAAAACAATCAATTGAAATGCATAATCAAATAATTGAAATACACTCACAATTCAGAATATGACAGAATCAATTAATTGAATCCAGAAAACAATTAATTGAACAGAAATCCAACCAAATTCAAATAAACATTCCAAACACAAACATAAAACAAATTGAGAATGTGAATTTTTAAGTTTTTTCAAAAAGTTGATTCAATTCATTGAAATCAAAAATAAATTGTTGTCCAAATTCAACTTTACTTGTTCTTGTGATCATCTCTAGGTTAGTTCCTCTTTTGAGTTTAGCCCAGGTACCTTGTGAGAATTGGCCTTACCTCTCTCACATCTCCTTTTTCATCTAGATCATTTCATCCAATCCGTGAATTATACACTACATTCATTACTTCCGTTGCCTCCTCCATACTCCGTTCAATGTGAAAATTCAAATCAAGCAAGGACCCAAAAGTTAGTTTCTATCATTTGGTATCATAAGCAAGCTATGGTCTAACTGACTTTTCTTTTCATTCCTTCACTTTTTTCTCAAGTTCGTGTTATTTTTAATTTTTTTCATGTCTTGATTGAGTTTCACTGTATACTTTGTATATCAATTCAATTAACCGATTCAAATTGCATCAAACTTCTTGAACCATCCAAATTCATGTTCATTAGGTGTTCTTGTGTTTGTGTTGTGTGCTTTTAATTTTCTTGAGTCTTTGTTCAATTTTAACTTGCTAAAATAAATTGGTTTATGTCTTAATTTTGTTTCTAACTCCAATTCAAGTTGTCATAAGTCTCGTAATTCCATACATGTCATAAAATTGAAGTAGTACTTTGTTTCAATTTCGTTTTCTTACTTTAGTGGTCTTTGTTGTAATTTGTTTGAATTTAGTTGTTCTTTTGCATCATTACATGTGATTGTCATTTTAAATTACAGGATAAACTAGTTTGTAATGAAGAAGGTTGGGTGTTGAAGGTAATATGTGGGAGTCATAATCATGAATAGGCTCTTATGTAGGCAGATTAAAACCGAATGAACATTTCATACTTGTTGACATGACTAAAAGTTTAGTGAAGTCAACAATTACTTACTTTAGAAGAGAACAATGAGAAAAATGTCAAGACTAAGCAAGTGTAAAATGTCGAATATGAATACAAGAGAGCACATAGAGGATCTAGAACCGAAATGCAACAATTAATGATGTTGCTAGTAATGACAATTATATTCATTAGAGTCAGTGTAATAAGTCTTCATAGGTTGTTACATATGTTTTTTAGACACGCCCCTAATTTAGTTAAATTGTTGAATGCATTTAGCATGTATTGTTATGGACAACACATACAAAACCAACAAATATAATTTGTCTTCGCTTGAGATAATAAGTGTGACGTCCATAGGATTGACTTTCTCAACTTCTTTAGTGTTGTTAGCAAGTGAATGAGAAAACAATTTCATTTGGGCCTTGAAATACTCAGAGGATTATTTTTGAGATCATGTGTTTCATGAAGTAATTATTAGCAACAAAAATCTTACTTTAATAAATGCAATTAAGATTATCTTTCTTGAAGCTTCCAACATATTTTCTTAGTTCCACATTACTAAGAATGTTAAAGCAAATTGTAAAATGTTAATGGATTTTGTTAGGCTTGGGAAGTTGTTATAGATGCATGGACATCTATGATGGATTGTGCATATTGTGATGCATTTGTTTGATATGTGAAACATTTTGACGTTGTTTGTTTGTCATGGCGATTATTTATTTCTTGAATATGTCAATAACGTATGGGTCATTCCATACAAGAAAACTTTTGTTAAGAAAAGACAGATAAGGTGATGCTTTTGGGGAATACAACATTGACTAGGTATGTTCGTATGTATCCATTACCTATTGTTAATAAACAAGTAAAACTTGTTGATTCCACATTCATGTTTATCATGCTCAGGGTTGAATATGCTCATGGAACTTGAAGTGAGTACTTCAAAATAGTATGGGGACTTGTGTACCTATTGGGACATAGTCGACAACATCGTAAGACAACATAATGAAATTAAGACATCCTTTGAGACGTTTGCACATTTGGGGCACACTTTCAAAAGACTGCAAGGGTTTGTATCTAAATATGTTTTTATGCACGTTGATGAAGAGTTTGATCGGATTAGAGATGTTGGTATTGATAGTGAACGTTATTGTTGTATACTGAGATGTATTCACAATTTACCATGTGCATGTATTGAATGCAGTTCATGTTATGTGGACCAAACTTAGTTTTTCTAATATGTCATCATGCGATTCATCACCTGAGTTGTCTAACCTAAAATAATCCTAAACACAAAACCTAAATACGTTACAAAATAGATAACTATTATGCCCATGTCACCTCTCGCGTATATCACGTGGGTGTCTAGTGTCAATGTCCCCCTCATCTATGACATCACGGGCTAACTGCAATGTAGTCTGGGTTTTATCCCATGTTGGAGTACCTTCAAAAACATGTCCATAGTCAATAATGCATTTCAGTATGTCGACAATCCTCCTAAATATACCTTACATTCATTCAAATCATGTAAGTTACTAAATACATTAAATAAATAACCATGGAAAATAAAAATAGATATACAACAAGATAATTACTTACCAGGCAAACATGCTCTTATTGCGATGTAGGTTTTGTGTCTCCATCATCCAGTGGGTATCGCCGTGGTAATATTGTCAAACAATCTTCATCGACCTCGCGAAGTATGTATGGGCGTGACACCAATTTGAACCATTACATGTGTTGTACACACAAATGCATGTGCGACCAGTGTCACACCCATAATGATGTGGTCGACAACTTATCATTTACAACGACCATGGCATCACTAATGAGTATATTTTTATTCACAATTAGAGTATTTAACATTGAATTTCTTAGACTGTAATTGAGAATAAATTCATTATTTTAAATAAGATTTAACCAATCAAGATTAATTGGACCTTAATTGTGATTACTGGTTGAACTCAAATTTTAAGCATATTCTCTTACTTTTCTTGTTTCTAATTATTTGTAAAGATTCTATGAGCTACAAATCCAATCAACTGTTCTACAAAGATATTCTTCTAATTTTTTACAAAAGTGATCTTCTAAAATGGTACTTGATTTAAAGCAAATCTCTTTTAACTATTTTGCATATATTCGACAACAAATTCAATTATTATGAGCTGGATTGTTTAAAAATTAAAGATATGTATCTAAAACAAAATATTTGAAAAAAATTGGAAGAACAAAAATTTATAGCTTTACTAGAAAAGAGATATTTACAAAATTAATCTTTAGCACATAAAGAAATATTTGATTATTGCAAGAATAACATCTGAGAATTAAATCTAAGTTATTTTCATGAAGAAAAAGAGATTATAAATAAAGGTTGGAGAGGAGAAGACATGAAGAGGATCACACTGTTGCGTAAAATAAACTCTAGATTTATTTTCTTTTGTAATTCTTGTGCTTTCACCATCCTCATGAAATGCTAAAATCTTTTGGGTTTATTCTCTTGTGATGTCATAATGAATTCTAAGATTTTTGTTAAATAAAGTTTTGTTCTTTATATTCTTTGTAAGAGTTGTGCTATATTGTTGGACTTTTTGAAATCTGTGTTTTTGGAAAAGTATTTGTTTTAGAATGATTGCAAAGAATTCAATTATTTTTCTTTAATTATATTTTTTAGTCAATTCGCTTAGTCTTAATCAATTTCTTGTACGCTTAACTAAGAGATAAAAGATATATATCTCATTGAGTATATGCTTGGAGACGAGGTGAGTTATTAAATATATCAATAGAAACTTGTTTTGCTGATAAGATTCTATTAAATTTGATTGACGTTTGTTTGATTAAGTTCAATTATCTGAAGAGAATTGAAGGATAATAATCTTAAGAAAACCAAGGAAAAATTTGTCCTGAAAGAACTTGATAGTCAACCAATATTCTTTATTATTTTTACATCATCTATTTTAATTTCCTGCACAACAATCGTCAAATTCCCTATTTAATTTAGTGTTATTACTAAATTTCTTTGTCGCAGATAAGTTTTGAACATTGATTAATTGAATTTACAATTGAATTTGTTGGGAGACGACTTAGGGTTAACTTTTTCCTATCTATATTATTATGTGTTTGGTGTTAAATGGTCTGGCACTGTGTTAGGCGATCAACACTGGAATTCTTTTAATTTTCTTGTGAAACGACTGTGATCAATCACCTTCAAATGACATGGGAGATTGATAAATTGTATGCTCGTACCTAAAATTTTGCATCACACACTCTAGAAAATGGCTATGTGAACTTGTATCTCGATAGATGTATCTAGAGAACTTTAATATCGACTCGAACGACCTACCAAGACTATGGTCTTTGTAATGACTCCAAATCACCTCAGCATGGGTCATATATCTAGCTTCACCTGGACAATACCAATAGTGTATATATGTCACCCAATGACATATCGTTCAATCTGTGGGTCAATCTCCTTCTTATCCCTAAAAAGTGTTCATATATCATGCTTGTTACAATTTCAACAAAACATTATTCATATATTCATATGAAAATAAATCTAACCTGTACAAATTATATATATTTGTAAAAGCATGGCATAACTACCCAACTACATTGTCTGGGCAAAGTAAGCATCCTTTAGTTGGTTATACTTGTGGATGACTGTGACAACTCCCCGTGAATACCCAACACACATCCACATATTTTTAAGGAATTGCAAAATCATCTTAACTCAATTTAGTTTTTTTGTGTGTTGATCTCATGAGTATCTTTCTATGAGACACTTAGAAAAAAAATCAAAGAAGGCCTAAACATATATTCTTTCTTCTTGAATCTTCATCACTAAAACATCATCACTTGAAGCTTAAGTATCTTTAAGATTAACAACAACATCGACTCACCATCCAAGGTGATCATCATCTCACCAACAAGAAGGTGAATATTGTTAGTGTCTCAGTGCCACCTCTCCACAAAGGTTGAAATTACTCCCTTATTGGTTGTCTCATAGTTCATGTTGCATAGCTAAAACAATCCAAAGTTAAGCATCACAACCTCAATTTACTAATAAGGAATCCAAAGTTTACTTAACTTACGATTATGGGTGATCAAATTCAGTTTCCCTCGATCCTAACAAAAAAAAAATATCGGTGTTTCTAACTATAAATAATAACACATGACCAAATACATTGTTATTAAGTGAAGTTGTTGTTTCTTTCGTCACCCTCCCATGTCTTAACGCAACATGATCAGTAACATTCACTAATGTAAAGGTATTAGAAGGTCCACTTTGGAATCTGTCCTATATCATCATGTCCTCCCGCAACAACATGCATCACATCATCACCGCTATCATTCACAACTTATTCATAATCTCTTATATGGATTAACTTCGTAAGGTCTCTGCTTACCATTATCTTGAGATGAACAACCTCTTATTCTAATCATAACTCTATCTTTCCAAATGATTACTATATTAATCAAAGTTACTTTTCAAAATACAAATTACATTCCATATTTCACAATCTAGAATGTATATTAATACATTTCAAATCATGCAATTTGGAATATCTTTCTCAATCCATAATTTCTTTACAGATTGAACAATCTAGAATGCATATATACGTTTGGAATACATAATCTGGGATATATTAATGCATTAAAAAATACACATTTCTAAATGTATTTTCAATAAGGAAATACATTCTATATTGTATAATCTAAAATGTATTTTCAGATTTGGAATTGCATTCCAATTGCATAATCCGGAATGTATACAAATTTTGAAAATAAGTTCCACATTATACAATCTAGAAACTTCCCAGAATACTAAATCTAAAATAAACATGCACACTAAAGACAAAGAAAATAATATACAAAAACCAATCTCTTCAAACAACAAAACAAGAAAATGGGAATCCAAGGTAACTTCTAGCAGCAACAAACAAAAACTCAAGGACAAACAACGGAGCAAGCTGCATAATGGGGAAGAAATGTGAAATTTAGGTTTACTTTATAAATATAACTAAGGGTAAATAAGTCATTTCACCATCTCCACATGGTGTAGCTTGAAACCATGGAGGTGTAGGATGGAAAGACCTTCTTTTTTTTTTACATTTACACATATATGTTGTAACTGTTACACATTATTTTCACACATTTGTTACCTGAAAATTAGAATAAATATAGGACTAATTCATATAAGTTTGCATTATATTTTAATTCTTCTTAATTCTATATGCATTATATTTTAATTCTTAAATCTATTCTTGTTCTCATCAATCCGCAATCTTGTATATCTATTTTAAAATAAATTTAATTAGTTTAATTCTTAAAATTCAATGATCTAATAAAGAACACTTTAGTGGTCAAAGCTATTAAAATCCTTAGTTTTTGAATGTATCCACAATTTGAATCAATCCAAACATGGGTTATAGGCTTTCTTAATCCAATATTTAGCCCTTTGACAAAGAAGCTAAATCATAAATTGGTCTAGGAAGTATGCAACTAGATGAAGGAGGAAAGTTTTCCTGGTATAGCAAATATTCTCATTTGATCGTGGCTCAATGTGTAAAACGATACTAGTAGAAAAAAAAACACATTTTACGATAAGATATGACATCAGTTAAAACAAAACAGATGTAAAAAAAATGCAGTGACATTTTTTAAATTATGTGAACACATATTGTATCAGTTTCTCCAGAATCGATATAATATATCATATTCTACATCGGTTGTTACCTCCAATCGATGTAGAAAAAGACTGAAAAAAATTAAATGAAGATTATTGACGTTGAACATATTACATAGGTTGGTAGAGCAATCGATGTAATAGGTCCTACATTCTACATTAGTTGTAGGCCCTTGATTTAACCTAAATTTCTTCCCCTTTTCTCTTATGTTCATTGCTCTCGCTTCTCGTGTGCCTGCTATGTTGTGTTCACTGGTTCTACTTTGCATTCATAGGTTCACTACTCGTCCTCGTTCCTCCATCTTCGTCTTTCTCTTAAGCTCGTTCCTTCATCTTCACCTTTACTTTTTTGTGTTTTGATGTGGTTGTGTATTGATCATTCTTGGTTTTCGCTTGAAGTTTTTCTTCGTTCATTGTCTTTGCCATTCACGTCACATCACCTTACTGCATTGAAGTTCTTGGATGCCATTCACTTCGCTTTTTCGTCTTTGCCTTCACATCCTCAAGAGGTATGTACACCTTCGCATTTAACTTTGAAATGTTGGTTGAAACACATGTTTGGAATGCTTTTGGTATGCTTTGAATGCTTCCTCTGTATGCTTGGAATGCTTGGAAGAAGTGTATTTGGTGTTGTGATTTTGTGTTATTGAAAGTTATCTATATGTTGAGCGTTGGTATTAGGTTTGGGGATGTTTGATCCTCGATAATTTGTATTTAATTTGTACATTAAGTTATGTGTATGAAAATCTTTTACTATACGTAGTCATGGATCGATGTTGGATAAATGGAAGTCAAATCAGTGATGTGTATGAGAAAGACATTGAAGAGTTTCTACAATTTGTTAAATGGAATGGAACAAGAATAAATGAAAGATATTATTTTATGTGTGTTAATTGTTTGGATGGAAACGACTAGTTATTGAGTTCATATAAGATTTGTGATGGTTTCTTGAAGAGTTATACGACATGGACTTGGCATGGTGAAGTTTTTGACTTATCATATGTATTTGAGATTGAATATCAACATTCTAATATACATTCTGGGGATCGCATGGAGGACATGATTCGTGATATTGGATAAGATAGTTTTCACCAAGCACATGTATATGATTTGTTGAAAGATGATTTAGTAATAAAATTGTATCCCGATTGTTCATGTTTCACACGTTTGTCAATTGTATTACAATTATTTAATATCAAAGCAAGAAATGGGTGGACCAATAAAAACTTCACTGAATTGCTTGAGTTGTTGCATGAAATACGTCCAAAAAGTAATACATTTCCGACCAATAACTATGAGGCAAATAAGATATTGTGTCAAATGGATATGGAGTACTAGAAAATACATGTTTGTCCAAATGATTGTATATTGTATAAAAAAAAAGTTTGAAGGATTGCATATGTCCTATATGAGGGGTATCACGATACAAAGTAAAGGATGATGACGGTGATGAAGATGACATGAAAAAGGTCCTCCTATAAAAGTATTATGGTATCTTTCAATCATACCCGATTCAAACATTTTTTTGTCAATGTTAAGGATGCAAAGAATTTGACATGGCATGCAAATGGAAGAAAATGTGATGGGTTGTTACAACATGTTGTTGATTTACCACAATGAAAAAAATTGATTGTTTATATCTCGAGTTTGAGAGTGATCCAATAAATCTCATACTTGGTCTTGCAACTGATGGAATGAATTCATATGCTAATTTAGGTAGCACACATAGTTCATGGCCCGTTTTGGTCATTATTTATAATTTCTTGTATTGGTTGTAGAAAATATATGATGTTGTCTATGATGATATTAGGACCAAGGCAAACCAAAAATGACATAGATGTTTATCTAAGTCCTTTGATAGAAGACGTAAGGTTGTTATGAGATGAATGCATTGAATTTTTTAATGCATGTGAAAAAGTCAATTTCAATTTGTGAACATTGTTATTTTGCATGATTAATGATTTTCCTACATATGAAAGTTTGAGTGGTTATAGTGTCAAAGGACATCACGCTTGCCCGATATGTGAAGAGAACACAAGTTACCATCAATTAAAATATGGGTGAAAGACATCTTACATTGGGCATTGAAGGTTTTTGAAACGTAATCACCCTTTTTGAAGTTTTTAATGGTTGTAAGGAGAATAAAACTACACCTTTACCCTTAACTGGTGAGGAAGTCTATAACCGAGTGTGCCATGTCCAAGTGACTTTTGGAGAAACCCTCAAGAATAGTGGTGCAAAAAAATCATATTGAAGAAGAAATCGATATTATTTGAACTTTCATATTGGTCAAATTTAGATATTAGACATTGTATAAATGTAATGCATGTGAAAAAGAATGATTGTGATAGTATAATTGGGACATTGATAAACATTAAAGGAAAGATAAAGAATGGAATAAATGCTCATAAAGATCTGGTTGAGATGGGTGTTCGGTTGAAGTTACAACCACAACCTCATGGTAAACAAACGTACTTGCCACCAACATGTCATACTTTGTCAAAATCTGAAAAGATCGGTTCCTGTAAGTGTTTGTGACGAGTTAAAGTACCCCAAAGATACTCTTTAAATATCAAAAGTCTCGTGTTAATGGAAGATTTGAAACTTACGGGCTTAAAATCTCATGATTGTCATGTTTATATGTAAAACCTTTTCCAAGTGTCTATTCGTGGAATTCTACCGAAAAAATTTAAACAAGTCATCACTCATCTTTTCCTATTCTTCAATGCTATTTATAGGAAAGTAATTAATTGTACTAGATTGGATGAATTAGAAAATGAAGTTATCATTATCTAGTGTCAACTAGAGATGTATTTTCCTCCTTTGTTTTTTTATATCATGGTCCATTTAATTGTTCATATAGTGAGATAAATTAGAATAAGTAGTCCTGTGTTTTTACGATGAATGTACCCAGTTGAGCGATGCATGTAGATTTTGAAAGGGTATGTGAAGAATCCATATCGTCCAAAAGCATCTATTGTTGAGGGATACATTGTCGACGAAGCAATTAAGTTTTGTACAATGTATATGATGCTATAGGTGTCCCAAGGTCTCGGTATGAAGGAAGACATGAAGGCAAAGGAACACGAGGTGTGAGAGTGGTTCAAAAATATCAACATCGGGTACTCCAAACACACTTGTATATTTTTAACAATATTGGTGATGTTCTTCCTTACTTAGATGAACATAAAATGTTGTTGAACCTAGTCAACCCTCGTGCAAATGAGAAATGGTTGTTGACTGACCATAGAAAGACGTTTTTTAAATGGTTTAAAGAGAAAATTGGTCAAGAAGATTGTGAAGTTGATGAGTTGAAATGGTTAGCATGATGGCCTAACTTTGATGTGATAACATGGTTTGGATGATATTACTAAGTTCTCTTTTTATGCAAACACAAAGGATGAGAAAAGTACAATGTAAAATAGCAGTGTGACCCTTGAGGAAGAGTCAATACACTTTGCTAGTTCAAAAGATAATAATTCTGTGATGGCTACAAAGTAATGAAGAAATCTAGGAAGTTGACTACATCAAATTTAGAGTTTCAATATTTAAGTGTAAATGTGTTGATAGTGACATAGGAGTGCATGTTGATGACTTAGGTTTTACCTTGGTTGATCACGCAAAGATAGGTTTTAAGGAAGATCATTTCATCATGGCTTACCAAGCAAAACAAGATATTTATGTGAAAGAAGCTACTAATGAAAGGTGGTCAGTTGACATCCAAGGGAGAAATGAACATGATGTCAATAGCCATGATGACTCAAGAGTCCAATATGCTGATAATTCTTCATTCTCAAGACACATACCTCCAATGAATGAAGAAAATGATGTTCATAAAGTACATGCTACACAGAATGATCACAATGTGTATTTACATAATATTTTTTATATTCTATGTTTAATAACTTATTTATTTTACAGACAAACTTTGAGTTTGAGACTTCCAACTACATTAAGAAGAAGATTTTGTCATCCATTGCCACAAAATGACACAATTTAAAACAAATTTGACCAGTTTCTACATCTATGGAAAATACATGGGGAAGTCCTCTTATGAAAAATATGGTATTAATGAAGAGAGTTGGACAAAATTTGTTCAAACTCGAGAGGATCCCTCTTGGCAGGTTTGTTATTTTCATCACAACTTAATTAAATCATAGGATGTGACAAATCAATAATACAATGTGTATTTTTTATTTTATAGGACAAGAGGAGGAAAGCACAAGACATTTAGCATAGGAATGTCACCTCATCGACTGTCTCAGGGGAAGGGAAGGGTGTATGATTTGTTGAAACATAAGGTAATGGAAGAAAAGATTAAAAGAATCACCATCTTCAGGTGAAGTTATTTGTCCTCCATCCCCTCCTAGTAAACATGAGAAATGAAAGTCGGCTAGGACTAAATCGGGAAGACATATGAGATCTGGAAAGTCCCAAGAGATTCTCCAACAGATTGTAAGTTAATAATAAATTCATCATATATAATGTCATGTTTTTAGTAATTAAGATTAACAATATTGTATTATATTTTTTACGGGATTCCCTAGTGAAGTAGAGCTCACAAGGGAGTTTTGTTTGCATAGGAAGACATCATATATTGACGATAGCTATTGGCATCGAAGAGCACCCTGGTCGTGTCCAGACTATTGAGTTTGATGTGGGGATGAGACAGTATTTTGGAGAAGCTCCCTGTTCCAACTCATCTTGAGTCCACAATTGATGGAGGATCTAGTTGCTTAGCTCACACAACGGCTCACACCTCAACTGACCGAGCAAATAAGGACATAAGTCATAGATCAATGAATTAAGACTAGAATTTGACCAGAAGCTAGAGTCCATGGGCATCTCACAACAACACACTTCTTTGCAGTAAGATGTAGTACCTACACACGAAAGAGTTAACACAAATGGGAGTTGTGTTGCTGAGGACAAGAAGGAGCACACAAACACTGATATTTTCTATCGGTGTAAGTTGTTTGTTGGAGATCCTCCATGCCTAGTGGCAATTGGGAGAGTGTAGCCTACAGCTTTGACGATCCACACAGTTCCACTTCAAGATGATTTTGCTAAAGTGGTCGTTGAAGAAGTTAGACATGCAAATGCCGAGATGTCAGTGCCCACATCAAAGGTTAGATTTGTGGGGGAGGCACTTGGTACATTTATTGCATGGCCTACACATCTTCTTAAGGTCATTTCAGAAAAGCATAAGGTATATTATCATAATTTCTCTTCATGTTGTTTAAATTTATACTTAATGTTATTTAAATTGATATATTTTGTTATCTTGCTTATGAGACCGTGGGCGGAAGGAGAAATCATCAATTGTTGGTGATTTAAGTCCTGAGTCCCAGCCACTCCATGAAAATGTGAATCCAATTCAAGAGTTGGTTAGGGTTTCCCACGATTTATAGCTTGTGTCATTCCTTGGGATGAAACAATCTTTTATGTAGACAATGGTGGTATACCATTGTACATAGCCATGCAAGACGTCTTTCAAATCATATAGGAAAATCAATTGCTCAACATTGCAGTCATTCAGTTATGGAAGATTTAAGTATACTTTAAATGTACACATTTTTACATTTTATTTTATGAAATATGTTTCATGAAGCATTTTTACTAATATTGATATTAAAAATGTAGGCACATATATCAATTAATTTACAACACAGGAAATCCTGATATTTATGGATTCCTTGAGTCACAAAGCATACAGAAGTCTGGAAATAAAAAAATAGATTGTCATATTTATATACAAAGATGGATTCAAGAATCCATAAAGAGGATTTACTTGGCTCCTGTTATTTATGCGTAATTTACACATCTTTACATTTACATCTTAAGTAATTTAGAGAACATCAGTAATGAATTGGCTATTTTAGGTCCTATTGGCAACTGATGCTTATCTGTCATGCGAACAATACTGTGGTCTGCTTCTGATCATTGCATCGCAAACCAAGTTCAGATATGAAGACAATAGTACAAGGGTATGATTTAATTAACAAATAATACATTGTTTTTGTTTGTACAATATAATGTAAGTTACTAATCATCTTTGTTTTTAGTGAAATTAATGTTTGTTATGTACTTGACAAAAGATCTACATCCACATCACATAACCTATATTGGATATTTCCTAAGGTATTTAGTTCTTAATTGAACCTATTAAATTTATTTTTCACTTGTTTAATGATTTAACTTTGATGAAATTGTAGTACAACAATCAACAAGGAAATTGGGAATGTGAATATTATTTGATGCATTGGATGAGGACCATAGTCCGTGTCTGTATTATTGACTCATGGGACTAGGTATAAAAATGTTCAAATTATATACAATGATATTAAAGTTTCATATGATGATGACTAATAACACTATTTTCCTATTTCAGCTTTTTTTAGATACTGAACCATTAGACAATTAAACAATAGAAAAAATTTGCATGGAATGGGTAAGATACTTTATTATAATTAGAAATAATAACTCATACGTATAGTGTTAGATGTACATATGTTAGTTGTTAGTTTTCACATTATAGATAATATTGATGTTAGAAATCATAACTGATACATAGGTTATGGATACATAGGGTTAGATGTAAATATATAGATTGTTATTTTTGACATTGTAAATAATATTGATGTTAACTCGATTATATTTACATATGTAAATATATAAATTGTTATTTTTGACCTTGTAAATAATATTGATGTTAACTTGATTATATTTACATAGGTTATAGTTGGTTAAAATACTATTTTTTGTAGTTGTTGTTGAATGTGAATATAAATTGAATTCTGGCTAAAAATCTGGTTCTGAGGAAACTTTTGCAGGTGTAAGGAAAATAACACTAAATGAAGTTGATCTTTTAAAAAAAACAACACATATTACATTTGTTATGACCTTAACCGATGTAAAAAAGCACATTCTACATCGGTTAAGGTCACAACCGATGTAATACGTGCCCCAACCCTCTCCAGTGCAAGATATACTACATCAGTTGCTGGGAGAACCGATGTAGTATCTACCTATTACCTCGGTTGTATGGCGAATTGGTGTAATAGGTCCTTCCTTTTAAAAAATTTGAATGAGATACTACATCAGTTGGGAGCCACAACCGGTAGTATCTCCTCCTACGCCACACATGTGCTTCAAATTAAATGAGATATTGCGGTTGTGACTCCCAACAGTGTATTATCTCCTTCCTAACACACCCTGGGGTCACCTTGGATAGGTATTTTATGTCGGTGATTCGCCAACTAATGTAGTATACCGACATACTACATCGGTTTTAAACTAATGTAGAAAGTCCAAAACTTTCTACATCGCCTGCATCAACACCGGTTCTGGAATTGATGTAAAATATCTTTCAGAACCGATGTAAAATATGTTTTTTCTACTAGAGCGATTCAATTACAAAACGGTTGATTTTTCATTAAGCCAATATTGAAAAAGAATCAAACAAACATATAATAATAACAAAGAACATGCTGAGTTCATGGAAAGAAAAGAAGATTTTTCAAAACCTTGATGGAATTGAATCCACCCCCAACTCAAAAGTTCAACAAATGTTACAAAACAAGCATTTAATCAAAGAAATAAAAGTAAGATGAATCGAAATCATAGATGGAGGATGTGGATTATGCATGTAAGATCTACAAACAGGATACATGTAAATTTTTTTTGAAGTTAAGCATCCTTAGTTGTTATTGAGAGATATAATAAAATAATATAAAAATTTTATAGATAATTCTTTATATAAAGAAGTAATGTTTATGCTTCACCTGCATATATGCCATCTTCAAATCTAGAGATGCCTATTGAAATTGAAGAACTTGACGCAAGTTCACCAATGTCTTGTTTAATTGGATAAAAAACATCATCTAAAAATGCAAAGGAAGAAGACAAGGAACAATATTAATTTATCTGATACAGAAATTGCAATAAAGGAGAAAAATATAACCATACAAAATTGACTGAGTTAAAAGAGACACAAGTAAGACGTCTCTAGTGTCAAGAAAGGCATGAAGTATAAAATCATCATGAAGGACACTTCTAACATGTCTAAGGAGCAACTCCAAAGTCAAAAAATATAGGGTCTATCTAAAGCAAAAATATAGATTATAAATTCATTAATCAATGTTATATTAGTTATTTATTTCTAATAATTATAAAAAGTAGTCGTAATTTATTGTGCCTAATTATTTTTATGTATATATTTCAATGATATATAAATTTGTTCTTTTAAGTTAAAGTATTGTTATTTATTTTTAACTATTTATAAAAATATTAATAAAATTTCATTAATATTAAATATTTTATATTATTATACATGATAATTAAAAAGTGAATTAATAGTTTTGTTTGAAACATGGTTAAATACAAATTAAAAATATAAAGTATAAGTTTCTTGAAATTTCTTACTATTATAGCAAAATTGAGTGTGTTTTTTCTTAAGAATAAATGGTTACTATGGGGACAAAAAAATTACTACAAAAACGGCAAAAAGTGATTTGAAAAACTCTTGTAAAATATTTGTGGGAATTACATTTATAACAATCACCTTTTAACGAAAATATATATAGATAAATAGATAAACACACTCTCACTCATACAAGATATTAAAAAACAACATTATACAATATTTTTTTTTCAAAACCTCAAAAACTTTGAAAATATTTTATAAGAAAACCTTAAGAAGACATTGGGATGCCTCTGAATGAAGCAATTTTGCATAACTGGACATTTGCTTTGCAAATGTAAGTGTTATATTTCATTCTTCACTTCTTGATACTTTTCTAATAGAGTAATGTTATGTTGACACCAATATGTGGCGTTACTTTCATTTGACACCACTGATGTGACAAAAATATACTATTTTAATCCAACGTGTAAAGTAAAAGAGGTTTAAAGGCAGGGTTTATATTTGAAGACCATAAACACAAAACATTGGTGTGCGTCCTCTCATCTTCTTCGTGCTTTCGTCTTCTCCGGTCTCTCATCTTTTCCATTCTCACGTCGTTCTCTCGTCTTTTTCGCGACTGTTCTTCTCCATTGATGATCGTTGTTATCTTGGTTCGCTGCCTTCATCGTCATTCTGGCGGTGGTTTGACGATTCCACTTTAGTCGCGTTGTTACTGTGAAGGTGTGGTGGTTAGAGTAAAGTTTTGTCTTTCATGTGGTTTTTGATGGAAAAAGGAAGGGTTTTTGGTCGTTTAAAGGTTGTATTTTTGGTTTACGTATGATTTCCGTTTAGGGTTTATGGTTGTGGAGTAAAGGTTTGCTTTTTATGGGATTTTTTATGAAAAGGGAAGACTTTTATTTGGTTTCACGGTTTAGTTTTTTGTTGAGGTATGATTTTTGTAGGGTTTTAGGGTTGTAATGTTTGAATATTTTTGTTTCTTCAGTCTATGGTGTCGAGAAAGATGGGTTGTGTGCTCATTTTGAAAGTGTTTTCCTTTTTAATGAGTGGTGGGTGGGTGTGTTGGTTGGTTTTTCGTAGATTGTTTGTTGCCATGAATTGGTTGTTTTGTATAAGTGTTTGAAAGTTTGAACATTCATGGCTGCAACAGGAATTATTGTGCATAGTGGACAATGTAATGAACTTTTGATTTGCAGGACATGGTGCAAACCATCTGAGATTCGAAAACATCAGACGTTACCCATGCTTTAACGAGAGGACACCTTAGTTAAACTTTTTATGAATGAACTCAGACATGTTCATGAGGACCATTTTAACAAATAAAATTCTTAACTTCTTCAATTACAACCATAATAAGGATTAATCACGCTTTCATTGATCAAAAAATGTTCATTTCATACACCTTTATTCATTAATACTGATTATGAGCTTAGAAAACATTAGAAGTTACCCAAGCTTTAACGAGGGGATACCTCAATTGAACTTTTGGTGACTGAACTCATATGTGTTAACGAAGACCATTTCGTATATTAAGTTCTTAACTTCTTAACTTACTATTTACTTTTATATTATAATTGAAATTAAAAAGTAAATCAATTTTAATAAAAGTATATACATATATAATTTCATTAAATGACATATTTGAATTCAAATTGTTAAGCACATTAAAAATTAATATAATTAATTATGCATATTTCTTATTATTTCTAAAAGGTCTTAAATAGGGTTTTATAACGGAAATTTTATTTTAAATCAAATTAAACTTAGTTTTAATTTTCGTGCATTGCATTGATGTGTATTTAATAGCATTGAATGTTGCAAATTTCAAATTGAATGCATATAAAGTGCTTAAAGATTCACTCGCGGTAGATTATTTGAAATTAATACATAATTGATTGATTAATTTTAATTATAATAATTATTATCTTGTTAATGGTATAAAATAATTCTCTAGATAAAAGATTCGTAAAAAATAAATATTGTTCATTTTATACACCTCTATACATCAATACTGGTTCTGAACTTTTAAAACATCAGAGGTTATTCATGCTTTAACGAGATGACACCTTAGTTGAACTTTTGACGACTAAACTCAAACATGTTCATGAAGAACATTTTTGCAAATTAAGTTCTTAACTTTTCAATTACACTCATAATAAGGATTAATCACGCTTTGATTGACCAAAATATGTTCATTTGATACACCTTTGTGCATTAATATCAGTTATTAAGCTTCCAAAACATCAGAGGTTACCCATGCTTTAGCGAGGAGACACCTTAGTTGAACTTTTGGCGACTGAACACAGAGTTGTTCATGAGGACCATTTTCGCATATTAGATTCTTAACATCTTCATTTACACCCATAATAAGGAGTACTAACGCTTTGATTGACCAAAATATGTTCATTTGATACACCTCTGTGCATTAATAATGGTTCTAACCTTACAAAACATCAAAGGTTACCCGTGCTTTAACGATAGGACATCTTTGTTGAACTTTTGGCAATTGATTCATATGTGTTCATTAGATTGTCTACCATTCAGCAACCAATTAGCAACCATGAATGTTGAAACTTTCAGCAACCAATTAGCAAACAATCCACGAAAAACCAACCAACCCACGCACCCACCACTCATTCAAAAGGAAAACACTTTCAAAACGAGCACACATACCATCCTTCTCAACACCATATATTGAAGTAACAAAAGTATTCAAACATGAAAACCCTGAACAAAAAACTAAACCATGAAACCACAAAAAATGTCTTCTTTTTTCATCAAAAACTCCATAAAAGACAAACCTTTACTCCACACCCATAAACCCCAAAAGAAAATCATACGTCAACGAAAAATAAAACCTTTAAACGACCAAAAAAACTTCCTTTTTCTATCAAAAACCCCATAAAAGACAAACCTTTACTCCACAACCATAAACCCCAAACGAAAATCATACATCAACAAAAAACAAAACCTTTAAACAACCAAAAAAAATTTCTTTTCCATAAAAAATCCCATAAAAGATGAACCTTTACTTCAAACCGCAGCTAAAGTGGAACCGTCAAACCACCATGAGAATGACAACAAAGGAAGCGAACCAAAAGGACAACAACGATCCACAACAGAGAAGAAAAACGATCGCGGTGCATGAGAATGGAGATAACGGTCACACCTCTTCTCTTCTCTCATAGCGATTTCATTTAACATTTGATGGCATCGTTTCATATATCTAAACCAAACTCATTTACACATCAAAAGACAAATTTGCCCTTACTTACCATTACTTGACAAAAATAACCCTGTCACATAAGATGATTTGACAAAATTACCCCAATATCAATTGGGGTTAAAACAAAAATGGTATCAAAATAACATTATTCTTGCTTTTGGAAATAGTTTATCTATTTTCTTTTCTAAATTAAAACTCATTGCACATTCATATTCTAGCAAATGTATTAATCGTTTAGTGGTCGTCTAGAGCTTTACGTGTGATGTCACTATATCAATAATTTCTTCTTAAAAAGTAGAAGCACACTTTTTCTCTTTTCATATTTCTTTCGTAGAAAGTGGAAGCACACTTTTTCTCTTTTGAATTAACAAAATCTAGTAAGTCAGAGTTATGTTTGCCACACATGATAACCTACTCCGAATTGGTCATTCTATATTTGTGTACATTTTTGAAAAATGATGTTGATAATTCAATTTTCGTGGATTTATCCATGCAAGGTAAGTACATTTTACTGTATCATCCATCCATTCCAATTCCTGGATAGGATATTTGAAAGATGTGGTCCAAGAGAATACCACTGGTGGAGTGACACTACAAATGATATTCTGAATTGGTGCATGACATTTTATATCTTTTTAATGATAGATGTTCAAACCTTCCACCTTTGTTGAAAGTAGATAAGAATATAAGGTAAGTATATTAAATGTAAATTTTTAAATTATATTTTATTATTATATTATAATAAAGATAAATATTTTCTTATGTTTTATTTAAATCTAACGGTTAATCGATTTTAATTAATTATATATATTAAAATATTTAGAACATAATTCAGTATATTAAAATTATAATTAATTATGTCTTATATAATATGTACCTCATGATTATGTTTTTGAATATAATTGAATATAGATAAACTTTTCTCATTAATCATAGAGTAGTTATACTTAAAAAAATTTATCTTGTTTTATAATTTAATGTCTCATTTTCTTAAAAAAATTTATCGTGTTTTATAATTTAATGTCTCATTTTTTAAAATTTTCTATGAGTTTCTTTGCTTCTCATGTTAGGTAGCCCTGAAGGTCTTCAGAATTTTTTTTGAAAATATACTAATTTTGATAAATTAAAATTGTTTTCAATATATTTTAAAATATAACATTTTAAAAGGACTGGAAAAGAAAGACACTGATAATTGTGAACTCTGTACGATCATGAGGCTTCGTAAATGCATAATTACTGCGCTCCCCACTGATGATAGCAGTTCTGGTCGACCAACAAAAGCTTGTCTACCGTACATGGCTGCCATGAACACATGTTCTATTTCTTTCTTCTTTAAAGAAAGACTGTGTTGTAAGCTACTACCATGATAAGCTCTGATTCATCCCTTCCATCCACAGCACCATGCCAGAAACTGAATCTTGTGTGGTGCCAAAATACCTGGATGAGAACAGGGAACTGAGCCAAGACTGCGAGGAGCTTATAGCCACCTTACCATTGGAAAAGGGTTGGGTTGCAAGCCATCTTCACCAGTACCAAGGGTTTTGGCACACTACTAGGCAGCTTCAAGGGCTTCTCTCTTGCCAAAACCACTTTCAGGCTCATCACACTGATGTGCTCATTGTAAGCACTCCCAAATCAGGCACCACTTGGCTCAAGGCTTGGACCTTTTCCTTGCTTCACCGCCACAAATATCATCCAACTACCCAAAACCACCCTTTGCTCACTCACAATCCCCACTTTCTTGTTCCCTTCTTGGAACTTGACCTCTACATTGACAAACCCTATCTTCCTGATCTCTCCTCACTGCCCTCTCCAAGGCTCTTCTCCACCCACCTCCCCTATGTCTCACTGCCAAAATCTGTCACACAAACATCTTGCAAGATTGTCTATCTCTGTAGAGACCCCAAAGACGCTTTCATCTCCCTCTGGCATTTCACAAACAGGCTCAGGCCCCAAACCATGGGGCCCAACTCACTCCATGAGGCATTCCACAACTTCTGCAGAGGGGTGAGTCTGTATGGCCCCTTTTGGGAGCATGTCTTGGACTACTGGCAGCAGAGCTTGGAACACCCCAACAAGATCATGTTCATGAGGTTTGAGGAAATGAAACTGAAGCCCGAATTTGTGTTGAAGGAACTAGCCACCTTTGTGGGGTGCCCTTTTTCCAGAGAAGAAGAGGAAGCTGGGGTGGTGGAAGAGATTCTGAAGCTGTGTAGTTTTGATAACTTGAGCAACTTGCAGGTGAATAGGAATGGGAAACTTTCGTCCGGTGAAGCACACCGAGCTTTCTTCCGTCGTGGCAAAATTGGAGATTGGAAGAATTATCTCACGGTTGACATGATTCAGCAACTCAATGCCATCACTGAAGAGAAACTAGCCCGACATGGATTGAGGTTTTAGACTGATTCTGTGTTAGATGATTTCGTTAAGGGGTTTTTAATAGTTGCTGTTGTGTGTGCAAATTCTTTCCTTTTAAATCTGCTTTCACGGAGGAAAGAAACTCTCATTTCCATCACCAAAGCTTTCAATTTCAAATGTATGAATAAAGAAAAAGGTATTATTGTGTTTTACAATTTGATGTATGCCAAACACTCAATGAACTAGGCCCTGTATGCTTCTACAGCAGAAGTAGAAAAAAATGAAAAATTTAAAAGGGTTCATTTTTTTCATATTGACTTTGATTTGAAGATAGAGTTTTATCATTCATAACAGTGCTACTCTCTTGAGAAAATTTATTTCTTATGAATGAGATTTCTAGAAAAGAAATCAATTTCAGTGAGATGGACATTTTGTTTTTGTTCTGATAAGATGTCATGAATGTAATGTCATTCACAAAAGCGCGTGAGACAAGATGTTTTTCTTTTTAGGATTCATGTGTTGGATTATGTTTATTTAACACATCCTGTCTCTTTCATGGTTGTGTAAAGTGTACCTTTCTTGTGTTTTGTTATTAAGTTATTTTTATTATTGATAAAAAAACAGCGCAGTGCATGTTTTCAATACACAAGAGTTTCAATAAGACATTATTAATAATTAAATTTACAAAAAGTTATAAAATTACGAAACAAACCTACTAACAATTGAAATTCTTAATGATGAAAAAACAAGAATGTTTTTATGATTTTTTTAACTTTATTATTTCATTTCTAAAATATTTATGCAAGAGACTATTTTTTTTTTTTTGAGTTATAATTGATTAAAACAGAACAAACATAAAAGAAAAAAGATAAAGAAAAATAAATAAAACACATAGAGGTATTGTTGGGTGTTTGACAAAATAAGTGTTTTGTGAATCAGAAATCTTTCCTAATGTGAATGTTAATGCTTATATCTCTATTTATAGGAGCTAAGTAACAACTCAATTTGTCATGTTTATTTATAAAGCTTTTCCATTACTAATTTATTTTAAATTGCTTAGTTAAAGTATTTGCTTAAATAATTAATAATAATAATAATATAAAATTAGTCATTTCATTGACTGTATATTTACTATGATATTAATGTCCTAATTATTATATATTCTTAAGGGATAATTTTGATTAAATTTGATGAAAATGTACTCAAGGAATACCTTTAAATAAATTTAATAGATGATTTATGAAACTAAAACTATATTTTATATGTTATTCAAGATTATAATTTTTTTTTAAACAGAAATCATTATATTTGTTAAAGACTTATTATGATTATATATATATATATATGGCACATTAAAAGTGTATTTTTATGAGAGCATATAATGATGGGTTGAGATTGAATTAGTAGATAATTTGTTTTCCATTTTATCTTATCTAAAAGAAATTATCAGAATAACAACATTCTTAGTATTACGATTAAAGATTAATTTATAAGTTAATAAAATTGAGATAATACATGATAAAAAAGAAAAAAGAAAAATAACTTTCATCTTAAAATTAATCAAAATTATTCTTTCACTTCAATTTGTTGAGATAACATCTTTAGATCAATTATCACATATATGAGATATTGTTCCATTTAAAGTTCAAAACTCAATCACGGTTTTGTTCTTAAAAGACGTCTCAGATGATAATGACTTGACTAACATTTTTGTAGAAGTGTATTTTCTTACTTATTTACACACCTTCTCTTAAAGACTTGTGTGATATTGAGTGAAAGTAGAGGAAGATTGAGTACAAGCTTTCATCACCATTTTTCTTATGTATGAGTTTTTCTCTATATTTATATATTGTGTTGTCCACGTACAAAGCTCGTCCATGTTGGTTGGTGGATCATCATATAATTTATCCAGGAATTTCTCCAGACGGAGTCCCACTAGTGTGCATGGCCACTATCGGGTTTAGGTTGGGAATATTGAGTGGAAGTTTTAGTAAATTGAACCATGTTTTGTTAAGTGACTAATTATCCCCTTGTACGACATTGTGTAGGGTGGTCGAGCTTACGATATGGGTTTGCAGTTTGCAAATCAAGCTAAGAACCTTGCATAAAAATTATTGAATGAATCTATCGAATTTTTGGATAGTGATGGTACCATGTTAGGTTGATCCATCGATTTTTTGGATAGTAAATAGTACCATATTAGGTTGATCCCTTAAGAGTAGTTGGGAAAAGCCTGCAATGTACTCCTAAATTTTCAAAGAAGATATTTGCCTGGGTTGGGTACGCCTTGGCATGATTCTCTGGGTCTGACAATCCATCATATTTTCTAATAGAATATCACTTTCACTTGTGAGGTTTGCTTTAATCCAAAACCTTAAGGTTATTTGTTTGTAAGTCTTGTTTTCCTTATATGTAACTTAACTTTCTCATTTGTACTCAATGTGAGACTTTCAACTCATACTTGGATTCCTAACAGTTTCTTCCTCAAGTGTGAGTTGAGTTTTATGATCCTGTTACAGGTGTTATTGTTGTTGTAGAAATGAAAACATACTTTTTTCTCTAAAGATTGAAAGCATTCAATATAGTTTAATGGCCAAAGGAAAAAATCCTTCTTAACTTTGGCATTATCATTATGAGCATTTGCATTTTGGAGATTTAAAGTTCCTCAAACATAAATAAATGGTAATAGATCTTTCATAATTTTTTGTTTTGTGAAAAATGTATTATTAGTAAACAACACCCGTCTCAATTTCCGAGAGGAAATTCACGGAGAAAAAAGAATGGGAACTAGTACATTTAGACATATGTGGCCTGATATAACCGTTGTCTAATGGAGGTAAAAAGTATTTAATTACTTTCATATGCAATTATTCTAGAAAAATATGGGATTATAGGAGAATTCAAAAGTCTTTGGTTCATTTAAAACAAACTTTCAAAGCAAGAGTTGAAGAAGAATAGGCCACTAGAATATTTCTCTATAACTAACATAATCAGGTCAACAAGGCTCATTTTATACTTAGCTCATATAGTTTAGTAGGGCCAAGTTAGACACAAATTTTACAACTCAGTTAAATCACATGACTAATGAATACTCATTCTTACTTTAACAAATAATTAAAATATACAAGTCATTTCTGTCTATTATTTATCAAACAATCACTCCTAGTTAAGATGTGATTCTCTCAAGATGGAAGGATACTTATTTCTATAAGCAGAGCTTGAACCTCCGATAATTGTTTATAGAGTTGTTAATGAAAATCGATGGAAGATCCACCTACAAAAGATTATCACTAACGTCAATAAGAATTAGAGAAATTATAAAATATGTGAGGATTGAAGTTAGTAAACTCTATTTATAAGACTTTGGACTTATGTTGAAATATCCAAAAGAAAAAATAAGATAAGTAAAAGATATAATTAGTCGTTAAATAATTGTCATTCGATTAATTATAACTAATAATAATAGTAATTATTATTATTATTATTATTAGTTATTCTTATAATAAAAATAGTTTGTGATATATAAATTTATAAATATATCTTCAAATATCTAAGAGTGAGTAACTACTTAACTTACACAAAAAATAAATACACTGAATTTATTTATTTATGTATGACATTTTCTTTCAAATATTGAAGTTTTCAAAACCAATTTCAATTTAAAATGCACGTAATAAGAATCAAAATCAATAAAGATGGATGCATAATGTTCATGTTAGGAATAGTTAAATTTGTAATATGGATGCATTATATAATAAAAACCTAAAAATAAAAATAAAAGTATTATAAAATATATGTTAAAGGAAAACAGTATCACCATAGAAATTCCTAAAACGTTGGTGTTGAATGTGGTAAAATATTGCTATTAAGAAAAGCTTAAAAATGATATCTTTTAAAGTCTACCTTCACAATTTATATATATAAAAGAGATTTAAGTAGTATATGAAGTGAATCCTAATTTCACTAATAAGAATCAAAGATGGCCAACAATGACACCACCCAAATCAAACAAGGGTTATGCAATAAGTAAAACTGGAAATATTTGTCGTCTCTTGATGATTTTTAGTTGTTACTAACTAATCAAGAACATTGCAAAATAAAAATAAAAATTACGGGTTTGATTCAATAAAAAATAAAAGCGTGTTGCAATTTAAAATAATAAAAGCAATTTAATGAAAATAACTAACCTTTGGTAAAATTTTCAACTAGGATCTATTATTGGTTTCTCTCTATTAATTTTCGTTTTTGGGTTCAATTTGTTTCATCCTAAAATTAATCTTTTTTACAGAATGAAAATATTCGGTGATTTTATTTCATTGTAATATTAAAAAAATACTTTAATACAAAATAAAAAATTGTTAAAAAATATAAAATTAAAAAAAAAAATGTAGAATCGTCAGTTTAAGCTTCTGTGTCAATAATTTTTTTCCTTTCAAGCCTAACAAAATAAATAAATACTTTTCATCTTCTTTACATGCAAATAAATGTTTTACGTCTTTGTTTCTTTGATTTTTAACGCTTGCATATGGTCTTCATCTTTCTCTATTCTAGTGTGGTGTGACGTGATGTTTGGTTTGGTGTAGTGGTGGAGTTTCATTTCTTCATTTGTGTTGTTACGGTATAATGCAGTAATTCATTCTAATTTTCGTTTTGTTTTTCTTTCTTTTACATGCATCTTCTTTTTTCATTTCAGTATCTTTACGTAATTTCTTTTGCATCTTTTTGGTGTAGGGATATCCTCTTTTATAAATTTATATTGATTTTACAAAATAAAATACAATAAGACCCTCTAACCCTTCCTCTAAAGACAAAATTATTTATTTTATTTTAATTATTTATATTATATATATATATATATATATATATATATATATATATATATATTTATTTTATTTTTTATATTTTAATATTTTTTATTTTTTTATTTTTTA
>Ga0099825_1001146_pt1 | contig 32868 bp, 22 predicted proteins | sample SiratroredBW_FD_76838 | JGI IMG/M metagenome (GOLD analysis project Ga0099825, IMG submission 76838) | Root nodule microbial communities of legume samples collected from California, USA - Siratro red BW | ecosystem: Host-associated > Plants > Roots > Nodule | place: USA: California | collected...
AAATAAGTGAATGTTTAAATGTACAAAAAAAAAAAAAATTTACAAAAATTTAAAAAAAAAAAAAAAAAAAACCTGTTTTCCAACTTAGATAAAATTAAAAAAAAAAAAAAAGCTCAAGAAAAAAAAAAAAAAAAAAGTCATAACCAAAATATATCGTAAATTTTTCCCAACCCTAATGATGATTATAATTTTTAGGAGCACAGACTTATAAAAGAGCAAACCCGATATGGTTACTAAAACAGTTCTAAAAAGGAAACACACATTTAAATCAAAGTTGATTTTATACAGTTGCCTGTAACAATGATTAATAGACTTATTGCAGTCTGAAAACTAAGAAAGCAAATTCAAGTAGAAAAACAATAGGCCTACAACTCCAATAAAGGAAGCTATCAACAAAATCTCATGATCATCCTTGATCATTTGACCACCTCACTTAAAAGTGATTTAGTTCTCATGGGCAGGAAGGAACAGCTTCAACTAAGGAGAATATCATTACAAATGGCAGCATCTCCAAACAGTTATCTCAAACACATGGAATCTATGGATTCTTCACTTACAATAACCAAAGCTATCCAAATTTGCAAAACAAGATATGCTATTTTATTTCAAACGAATAGCCAGTATATACGTATTGCCAAAGCACATTTCTGTTACTCCCATGCAACCACCAACACGCATAAACTACACTACACAGTTTATTCGCCAATGCATGCGTGTACTTACATATATACTCATCTGAGTTCAGAGGAAAGGTAAATTAACTAATTGAAGACGAAAAATGCTTACGTTTTCCTCCTCCACGTGCTGAGCTTGCCATCAAGATGAGCACAATAGATCCACTCGTTACTCGGATCAGGCAACACGTCGAGAAACTTGCCGCAACCCCGCGGCAGCGCGGTGGAAAAAACCACCGTCTCATACTGCAAGTCAAAGACAACTAACTCCCTCGGAAACGTGACGAACAGAATGTGCCTCCACTGCTGGGAGAACGCTAACCTCGCGACGTAGCTAGGAAACGCCGCCGCCGCAGGCGACGCGCCGGCAGAGGTGGATCCGGCAGCAGCGTCTCTCTCGAGCTTAGCCAATTCACTTGAGTCGGTCGGAATCTGCAGCTCCTTGATGACGACGGCGTCGTCGGTGTCTCCGAGAAGAACGATAGACAGCAGAAAGCCGCGGAGTCCGACGGCGCAGATGCGGCGCGAATCGAAGGGATCGCGGCGAACGCATGAGAAGTACTCGGGAGAGGCGTCGTATTTCCAAACGCAGCGTCCGGTGGAGGCGTTGTAGAGGGAGAGAGTAGACGGTCCGTTAATAGCAGCGAGGAGGTATGAATCGGGACGGGCCTGGGCCCAACAGAGGTCTTGGACTCCTTGTTTAGAGTCGGTGTCAAACCAGAGGATGGCGGACTTGAGGCGGAAATCGAGGAGCGCAATGCGGCCCTGGCGATCGCCGGCGGCGAGGAGGAGGTGGTTGGAGGATGGCTCGGAGGAGAGGAGGTGGCGGCTGAGAGGGAGGGGGGACCAGCGGAGGGCGGTGACGAAGGGGGCGGCGGAGGAAGGAGGGGGAGGGATGGGGAAGGAGGAGAGCAATTGCATGGAACGGGTGTCGACGATGGAGATGGAGCTGCCGGAGGGGAATGCCATGAGACCGTGGGGGCTGAGATCTGCGGATCCAAAGTTGTTGCGGCTGGGTGGGCCTGGGAGCATTGATTCCCATGACTCTTGCGGCTGGGCAGTTACTGTCGGTGGTGCTCTCGGACTCGCCAGCATAATTCACTTCACTCTACTCCGATTTCGATCCACACCGTGCCAAGACCCACTCCACTATTTCTACGCGGATACGTCTTCTGTTGCGTTCCGTGTTTCCCTTTGATCGCTTCCTTTTGATTTCGGTTGCTTTGCCTCCTGTTAATCAAATTAAATGAAAACCTTCAGACTGTACCTGTAACATTAAGTTCTCCTTTCCATTTTATTTAATAGATAAAACATAAAATATAATTGACTAATAATAATAATAATAATAATAATTTTTAAAATGCATTTAAAGTGTCAGAACCTAATTATAAAATTAAATTATTTTAATAGTTTATTATTATTATTATAGCCAAAACGATTTTCTATGCAGATATCTTTATTGGAAAGTAATTACAAAATAATTAATTTCGTTTGAATATAACAAAAATTATCTTTTACATAAGGAAAATTATGTATAACAATGTTGAAAAGTATATGTAAGTTATAAAATATTATGGTAGCAAAATGGGTTATTGAACTTGCTATATCTAAAAATAATTCTACTTTAAGACGCTCTTAAAGTTACTTTCAATTAAGTGAAAGTGTACAAAAATGTATCAAAACTAAATTTAACTTCAAATTTATATTAATTTTAGCTTTTCTTAATATAATTTTGTTATATTATCAATTAGTTATAAGATTATTAGTTATGACTTTTAAAGTAAATAAAAGTACAAAATTTAGTACGCATGAGAATATTTTATAGTCAAACGATTTCTCTAATTTAATATATTTTTGCTAAGTCAAACATTGAATGGTGATTTTAACTTGTTTTGATAAACAAAAATTATGTTTTAAGAAGTAGATGATAAATTGGTTTCACCAGATAATACGGTTTTTCCATAAAGAAAATAGTGTGATTTTGTCTCTAATTCGTTAATATGTCTAATTGATGAATTATATTTTTTAAATTAATAATGTTTTTTTTGGAAATAATGTTTGGATAAATAATTGTTTTTAAGATGTATTCAATTGTTTTTTACGTAATAAATCTTTAATATTATTGTTCGTAATTTTCGTTTGAGTTATTATAAAAATGAAAAATTGTTTATATATGATAATATATAAAGGTTCTTTATGGTCCTGGATAGTTAATATTCTTATTTTAAAATTAGAAAAATATAACAATTGTAATACCGTGAATAAGAACTCTAGAATAATGCATTAAAATTTATTGTTTAATTTTAAAGATAAATAAAATGATACTCAAATATTTAAAAAATAATAAAGAAAAGTTATAAAAATAGGAAAATCATTTACTTAGTTTCATTCTTTAAAAATCATAAATTCTTTTTAAGGGTGATATTTTCTCATTGATTTGTTGTTTTTTCTCTAAATTCCACATTCCTTTATTATCAAACTTTATTATTTAAAAATTATCAATTCCTTTTAAGGGTGATATTTTCTCATTTATTTGTTGTTTTTTCTCTAAATTTGTTGTTTTTTCTCTAAATTCCACATTCATTTATTATCAAACTTTATTATTAAATTGATGATCCAATGTCATTCCTATACCCCCGTTTCATAATATTAATGAACAAAATAAGATTGTTTTATGTTCATCTTCTTCATAATCAGATTTTGGTCAATTTTCGTTTTAGTTGATTTATTTTGTCTATATCTCTTCCCCGTCATCATAATGAGTCATTGTTGATCTATTGTCACAATAATATAAGTTGATAATTGATTAGAAGTTTCTCCTGCAAGTTAGGTTGTCATTGTTTTAAGTTTTAAAAACTCATTTGATTGTCTATACTTTATACAAGTAAGAGAAACTAGTTTGAATATTTTAATGAATATTGTAATAACCTGTTTTATTAAATATGAATTAGATTAAATCAATGTTTATATATGGTGTGTTGATGTAGTATCAATATATTCGTTAATAATACGAAATGGTGTTTGAATGATTTTATTTTTAGGAAATGGGATAAGCGTATTGAGATTGATTAGGATGTAGATTGTTTGTGAATTTGATCAACAAAAAGGTATATTGTCTCACATACTACAATATTAGAATATTTAATGAATTGTAAATAGTTGGTATGTATAGAATAAGATAGATGAAAATATTCAAGTAGTAAGAGAGTCTGAAGAAGTTCATATGACTACGCTAAAGAGTGAAAAAAAAATCGATTGAACCAAATCACATAGATTGACAGTTCATATGTGTGGGTTATAGTGAAAATAAAAACTAACTAGATTATATGGACCGATGTAATATGTTAACGACGATGTGATGTATGAAATGAATTTCAAATATATGATATGGTGTAATTTGTTTTTAATATATAATAATTATGTATTACACTAGACATAAGAATTGAGAGATGATGTAATTATTTAATGAAAAAAAGTTTACTTTATAAATATATTTCTATTAGAAATATATTTTAAAATATTATGATATATATATATATATATATATATATATATATATATATATTACACATGTTTATTCTACAATTTTTATGTGATATAGTTATTATTATATAAAAATTAAATATGGGACGTTACAACAATATATAAAGAATACCTAATTAATATTTTATTTTTTTAACTATATGTTAAAACTAAAAAATTATTTGAATACTACAAATAATTATATATAATTACTCATTATTTTTTTATATAATCATCGTTGTTGATACTGTATAAACTTTTTTCCACTAATATAAATAATTAAAGTATTATATAATGTATCATTTTAAATCTCTTTTGTGTTAAATTAATTTAGATGGCCACTTAATTTATTTAGTTTTGTTTTCCAACCAGTAATTAAATAAATAAATTTTATAAATTACATCAATAAATTTAGTTAATAGCATAAATAATGTTAATCCGTGTATCAACATTATTTTATACTTTATTTTTAATCATTGTATGTTTTAAAATATTATCCAAAATTTATCATTATTTTAAAAAAGTAAATTATTTAATTTATTTCAATTTGGATTTCTTCTTTTAAATGATATGAACAAAATTTAGTATGGTATAATCAACCTAACTCCAAATTAAAAAAAAAAATTATCATTTAAAAAAGATTAACTAAAATTTAAAAATAATTATATACATATATTTTTAAAAAATAACATTACTATAGTTGAAATATAAATCGTAAAATTTAATTAATAATATAAATAATTTACTGTATATATTTATAAATAATTAATTATGCAAATATAAAAAATTAAAATATATAAAAAGTAAAGAAAAGGAGAGTTCATTATTGAAATGACGATTTCCTAAAATAAATAATGTCATTATAATGGCAATTTTAATGTAAAAAAAACGAAAGGTCAGGAAGTTGTTAATCTAATGGTTACTTATCCAAATTTACAATTTATTTAAATTTTACTCAAATTGACAGATTAATCTTAAAATTGTAATATTTTGTTGCAAAAACCCATATAATAATTTCCTAAGTTTAAAAATATGTTTTACTAAAAAGGGAATTTTAGTAGCATAAAAATATGTTTTAGCAACAAAAAAAATATAAATTATAAAGAAATGTGTTTTCTCCATCAATCTGTAGATTTGAAAATCTTTGAAAAATTTCAAAAGCAAAAATTTGAAGTAAAGCTTGAGAGATCTCGAAGAAGGCTTGCAGTAAAGGTGACAAAACTAACAAGTGAGGTTGCAGTCCTTTCAAAAGCGGTTTGAGTTAATGACAGTGCTTGAATAAGAATCAATTGATGAGTATTTCTATAGAAGGCAGTTATTGGTGAATGAAAATCATATTATATCTTATTATTTATGGCCAAGACAATTTACTTTCATATAGTTTATTTGGTATTTTCTTAAAGTAGGAAAAATTATCGAGGATGACTGAAAAGTTAAGAAATAGCAAAGGTTTAAATTAATTTCAGATTAAATTACATTCATATGATTTTATTTAAATCTACAGGTCTACTTGCAGTGTATAAGAATGTAGAGAATGTATGATTTGAAATTTGTATTTTAATATTAATGTGTGGATTGATATGGAGAATTGAATACAGGGCATAATCAATCATGACATAATATTATGCCCAAAGGATGGGTTATACACTCCTTCATTCCTTCATTCCATCCTTCATGCAATTATTCCAAATATTTATTTGAAATCAAAATCCTTATATCCAGATTCTTCAAATCCCAACTTCAAATAATGAGACATTGATATGTAAAGTTGCAAAGTTAATAGTTAATTGTTTATGTGAATTCTTTGTAAAGTAAAATTGTTTGAAATTGGTGCTTGAATGAATTGTGCAGTTAAAATACTTTGAGACAAATTTCCATATAAAATTGTCCTAATATCTCTGTAATGTCATCCAAAGCAAATGCAAGGCACTAAAATATCTTTTGCCATTTGTCTTTTCATTTAATAGCATGATGATAATGGAGGAAACTCATATTCCAACAACATTCAACACTTATTCTTTCTTTTCATATAGTTTCATCAAAAGTACTATAAGTAAATCAAAATTACCAGAAGTAAAGTAAACTGTATATAACATTTGATTTTCATTGATCTCTATACATTTAGACTTTGTTTAGATTAAAAAGAGGATATGAAGGAATAAATTTAAGATAACTTAAGAATAAAGTGTGTGTAAAGTTGAGTTATTTGGATTAAAAAAAATAATGAAATTTGAGTAAAAGGTTTATAAAAGTTTGTGAGTAATGTGATGTGTAATTGATAAAATAAGTTTTTTTATAGATAAAACTATAATTAAAATTAAATATAATTAGTTTGATGAGTATGATTAATAAATTATTATTATTTTTATTATAAGATTATTAATTATTTTAAAATAAAAATTAAATTATTATTATTGATAATATTATTATTTTATAATTTTATTATTATAATTATTATTTTATGATTTTATTACTATTTTTAATTTTTAATATTAATATTATTAATATTGCTATTCAATAATAATTATTATGTTATATTATATAATTAATTATATTAATTTTATTATAATATAAATATATATTAATAAGTTAATTAATAAAAGTTTTAATACAAATTAATCTTTCTTCTGAAATCATCTCTATTATATGAAGAAAATTTAAGATGAAAGTTTTTTTATTAATTCTCCATTTTAATTAATATTTTATTCATTAAAATATGTGAAATCACTGTATTTTCATGTTTGGAGACTTTCTACGTCTTAGCAAACAAAACCTTAGACTCAAATATAACTTAAATATCAACAAATTACAAGTCTTATGATGCATTCCTACCATTAACAACTTAATCACAACCAATAAACAAGACCACGACACGCAAACATTTGTCCCATTAAATTATAACATTATACTATAAAAACAAACGATGGGATAAAAAATAAATTACTATATTGATCATCAACACCAAAAGAGTAAATGGTATAGAAGATATTATGTGTTCACGTCGAAGGCATACCTAGTTCATTTTAATCAATACCCAAACACACTGCAAGTATGAGTGGATTAACATAATCAATTTTTGAGCATGAAGAATATTTTCATAAGGTTACCTGGAGAGAAGAGAAGAGAATTTAAGTCAAATTGAATGTTTCAGAAAGTAAAATTCTTACAAGTTACATAACTAAATATAGAACAAATTTTATATATCAAGATATCACGTTTTTACTGATAATATTACTTCTCTCCAAATACAAGTATAATACATATGTTAACTGTTTTATTAGACTTCTTAAATTCTTGGATTTAGTTAACCATAGTATTTTAATGTTAATAGCTATGTGTCATGTCCATAAACTAACCCAGTTTCAACTTATATGTTATTTAGGTAAAAATTGAATTGAGATGATTGACATGTTAAATTGTGGTAGACAAATAAAAAAATAAATTTATTTCAAATTGTTTGGTGACAAGAAGTAAGCTTTCATTCCATCTTACTCAAAAGAGTTTCATATTTTACATGATATTAAAGTTGTTTATTTTTACATAAATGACCATGTGTGAGTTGAGATTACATCTAGTTATCTTAAGTCAGCCCTATGATTAGAGTTACCAAGTGAAATATTGTCTATTTTTATGAGTGAATATCTTCCATTTTAAAGCATTTTGGTGAGCTGAAAAATGGTATTGTTTATAAGTAGATTTTGATTGGGCTTGGTCTGATTGGGCCTTAGTGGACTTGAAGCGAGTCCACACCAATATGCTAGAGTTGAGTTGAGGTGAAGAAGATAAATGGAATGGATTTTGTGGTATTGTTTCAACGAAATATTGGAAGACCTAATGAAAAGGAAGGCAGTGATGGTGGGACACAAGAAAAAGAAAAAAAGCCTTAATAGTGGGACTCAGAAGAAGAATGAACCCACTGATGCTTAAACAATTGACAAATAAAAGGGAATACTTGAACAACAAGACAAGGACGAAATTATTGACGAGCACACACAAAATTACGAACATCAACAAAATCTTCCTTAGCTTTCTCCGCATCACTATTTAGGTAAAAACCAAACTCCACGAGTCGTCACAGTAAAACGAATGAATTCAGAATACTACCGCCATAACAAGTCTGGTAACTATTATTTTAGAGTAAATAATTGTTTATATTAAGTTATTTGTTTGAATATTTCATACTTTTAGACATTAAAAGACGCATGAATCCTTGACTCGTTGTACTGAAGTAATTATAAGGTTATTGTACAATGGAAGAAATGAAGGGTGGAGATTTGGGTTTGGTTTATAGGAATCTATATGTATAGCAGGTATGAGATGGTGGAATTGGTAAGTAGTGATTGATTAGAGGCTTAATTTGGAGAGAATAGAATCTAGAATGGTTGAATTGATAAGAGGGTGAAAAATTTGGATGGAAATGGAAAGAAAAAGTGGAGGGATTAGGCGAAGTTGGGTGGAGAATCTTGGGGTTGGTGTGGTGGGTTGTGCTCTTGGATGAGGTGAGGATAGGAGCGTGGGAAGTAGCTTTCCTCGCCACATTTGTCTTTAGCCTTGGTACTATTTTGCTTATACCCCCGCCATAAATGCATCAAATTGAATTGAAAGGCAACAAAAGTTGGTACAATCCCTACTACCGTCACTGATATGACATGCATGATGCATATGTTACATCTCCTCTCCTCCTGTCCAACTAAATCACCCCACACAAATTAACAAAACACTTTTTTTTTTTTTCCTTTTCTCTTTCTCCACTCTTGCCTTCCCTTCCTGCCTCTCTGTCTCTGTGTTGGATTCTGATTTGCGCAGACTATTGCACGTATCCCTTCCAATTCCAACCCATCACAATTATTTATTTACTCATGGCCAAAATGCAGCAGTACTTGGCAGGATCCTATGGTGAAACTATATATATATTTTTAATTTTTATAAGGGTAGTAGTGGTCCTACTCGGACAATCACATAGGGAGGAAAATAAATAGGAGCAAAATGTGTCCCTTGTGAATATGGGAATCTATTAATTGGATCTTGATTTATTTGATGTATGAAGTTTGTGAAGATAAAGAGAAAGATGAAGGTTATGTTTGGGAAGTACTGTACCGAAAGAAAAAGGATAGAAGGTGGAAGTGGGATGGTCGAGGCTTACATAAAAACTGAAAAAGGAGTTTGGCTTTGTGCAGCCGTTGTCAAGAGTGGACGTGACATGAGAGAGTGGGGAAGGCCCATGCGGCGTCAGTCTTATGCCAAAGGCTGTTTTCATCACATAAAGGGAATTATTTACAGCGCCCAGGCTGCAGAATGTACCTCTTTACCCATCAATGTCTTCACTGCACATTCAATGCATTGCAAATACATATTTTTTTTATTTACTGTACTACATAGATACACAAGCACAAACCTCACTCACGTAACATTAATTTCTACAAGCCTCACCTACCAACAGCAATTGAAAGAGCAGCATGTGCACGTTGTAGGTGGCACACACGAGCCTAGCACAACCGAAATAACGATGTTTGTCCCCGGAATAAGAGCATGGCTGTCAAACAAGAATTAACCCGAGGTAAAAAAGGAAAAGGGGTTTGTTTAAAATTAGGAGATGAAGGAATCTTAGTAGCTTTATTTAGGAAGAATAAGGGGGGAAGTGATGTAATTGGATTCTCTTAGATTGCTACTACCTTGTATCGAAGTTGATATTAGTTGTGTTTTGTCATTTTCCTTGCAGTGTTTGAAGGGTTGTGTGTTGTGTGGTGGTGACAGGGGATGGATGTGCAATAATGTAAAATAGAGGGGAAAGATATGATATGATGCATGGAATGTAACAACCAACCCAAATATTAAATACGGGTGAGGGGATAGCATTGGGAAGGGGAGAATTTTTAATGGACTTTATTATAGAGGTACTTTTTGATAGTAACCTAACTCTCTCACTCTCCTTTTCCCAAGAGGTGTGACCAGACCCCACCCCCTACACAAAGGAAAAGATTGAACACAAACATACATCAAACAAAGAAAAGAGTGACCATGGTAATTGCATAGCCTCTAAATTATTGGGGGAAGACAAAAGAATGAGAAAGAAGGGTACCCTTCTTGCGCTACTCCCATCCTTCCATTACAAATTGTGCAATGGCAACAACGGCGAGACAAGAGAGAAGTAATTGACCCATCAAGCAACAAACATAACCCCATGTAATGTAATTGTATTTGTAGAGAGAGTAAGTGAGAGCACTGTCACTGTGTATATAGGAGTATGTAAACTGCCCCCAACAGACGGACACGCCTCTCAATTATTTCTGTCCATTTCTACTTCCCATATTGTTTTCGTGTGTTGTGTGTGTCAGTGTTATTGGTGTGTGTGTGTGAGTGAGCGAGTGAGTGAGAGAAAGAGAGAAAGAAAAAGAAACAAAGGGTGTGTTGGGGTGTTTGGTCTGGTTCAACACTTCCATTTCGGAGATGCCACGCCCAGGGCCTAGGCCTTACGAGTGCGTGAGGAGGGCATGGCACAGCGAGCGCCACCAACCCGTCAGAGGTTCCATCATTCAGCAGATTTTCAGGTTTTTGCTTCTTTACCTTTTCCCCTTTTTTTTCTCGCCCCTTTTCTCGCGATTGTGCATTCCTCTCACTCTATTGCGCGCCATGTGTTTGATTAGGGTCGTCGTTGACGCTCATAGTCCCGCGACCATGAAGAACAAGGAATGCCAGGAGAAGCTCCCCGCGGTTGTTCTCAGGGCCGAAGAAATCATGTACTCCAAAGCCAATTCCGAGGTTTTTCTAGTTTCTCAAATGCTCGCGGAATGTGGATTCTTAGATCTTTCACTGTGTTGGGTAAAACCCCTTTTGCTTAATCTTTTGTGATTTTGTTGCTTTAGGCAGAGTACTTGAATCCTGATACGCTCTGGGACCGCCTCAATGATGCCATTAACACAATCATACGGAGAGACGAGACATCCGAGACGGGAGACCTCTTGCCCCCATGCGTTGAAGGTACTTCGTTTTTTCGTCTTCTGTGGATCCTGCACTTTTAGGTGTCTCGAAATCCTATTTTGACGAGCCATTGTGTAGAGTTAAAATTAGTAGTTTTGAGCTGCTAGTGATGTTCTTTTCTTTTTTGGATTTCTGGGTTGGTTCACTGTTTAAACAGCTGCACTTAACCTGGGTTGCAAGCCTGTGAGAACTTCCAGAAGTGATCGGCACAATAACCCCAGGACTTACCTCTCTCCCAAATATCAACCAGCCCCTTCTGTGCCTCTCAAACCTGTTGTTGGAAATCCCTTGAACTATGGCAAAGTCCCAGCTTCTGCGGTGTCACCAATTCCTGTGACAGATTCTTCCCACAGAAGTAGCAAGTTGATGGGTTCCCCTAGCTACCACTTCTCGGAAGGTCTCCCTTCTTCTCATCACCAGCCATTAACAATGGAAGCTAGACCCTCATTGAACATGGGTTCAGTTTATCCCTTGTACTACGGTTATGAAGCCAGAGAATCTCAGCCAAGGACCACCCCTCGAGATACAACGTGTTCCGACACAATCTTTGTTGGAAGACCAATTGTTCAAGTCCCAGAGCCTTCTGGAATTGGTATATGGCAAAGCTATTCCGATGGTAAGTTCCGTCACTCTGCAAGCAGAGTGGCAGAAGAAAATGCTTTAGTCACCCAGGGGGAGGCACCGGGCAGGGAATGTGATTTATCCTTGAGGTTGGGTCAATGCCTGCATCCATGTTCAAGCAGCAAGAGTGGTTCAGCATATGAAATAGATGATGTTGGTTTTGGAGCCTCACCCGATGGCAGCAAGTTTAGCCATCTATCTTTGCAGAGAAATAAAGAATTCTGTTTTTATCCTAGAGAAACGGGTTATGGCACCGTTGAATCTAGTTCTAAATGTTATGTAGAGGGTGAAGGTCGGAGCTTGGAGGCGACTCTTCGGAAGCGCAAAGCACCTTTAGGTAACAACATGGAGGATGGGCAATTTTGTCGGCATCTAGGGGTCCCATCCCATCGGTTTACTGGTAGGCCAGGTTCGTAGGCAGCCTTTCTTGTTGTATCATATATGCATTTGCAATTCTAGATGATCCTTAATGTTGTGTAATCCCTCTATGTAGACTCTATGTGTAGCTCTGCTTGTGAAGAAAATTTAGAATCTGGGGTTGAGTTACTAATTGCATTTCTGCCCATGTGAACTGTATATAAAATCTTAGCTTTCTTTTTTAATTTCCGCTAGGATCTGAAATGATTAGAAGGGGGAAATAAAATGTGAACTTCGAAAGTGGGGGTGTATAAAAGTGATCATATATTTCCTATTAAAGATTAAACAAGTCTAATTTAAATTTGATGCATGTCTATAATACGATGGGTATGTAATGTTAAGTCTGCTGCCTGGACCGAGCCTGGTAAATAATGGCTCAGACTCCTAACCTTCTAACTGGAATTTCTGTTTTCTCAGTTAAGATTAGCTACCTAGACCAAAATAGGCCTCAAGCTACTACATGTCCGAGGCGTTTACTTTATTATCAAGTCACAAGTAAAACTGTGAACCAACTTGTGACACCAAACCCACTGAGAGGTGACTCTACAACAGTAAAATGCTGTCAATGCATTAATGCACCATGAATGCACACGTTTCTCCTGCGAACTTTGCAGTATTTATGTTTGATAATTTAAACATCATCCTAATTTTGTAGTGGAATTGGAAGCTGTATTTTAGACAACCATCTTAACAGCGTGTCACCTAAAGCAATATCAGATTCTTGGTAACTAGTGAAGGAAGGAGCTGATTATAAAGTTGAAAGGCGCTATTAGACTGTGAAATGGTAAAATTTATGATTTTCTTGTCCGGGGCATCTCAAGATTGGTGAGGTTTGATTTCTCTCATTTGGAACATATTCATGTACACAATAATTCTTTTTGGGTGTATGGGTTACACAGCAACAAGCAATAGGGAGGAAAAAAGTGAATACAAAGGGAAGAAGAGAAATCGATACATATAATAATTGACAAGAGTAAAAAAATAGGAAACTGATAATGTTTTAGGTAGATGAATGAATCAAGGATTTGTTCAAATTTGTAGATAATGGAATGAGGTATGGTTGCCTACCATAAGTTATCTATCTTCGCACCAACATTTATGATCTGCTGTTTGGATCAGAAATGCATTATTTCTTAAGAATCCCTTTACACCTGTCAACTATTGAACTGATCGCATTAAGATTTTCTCGAGATCCTGTGTACTTGCTGGATCCGGGACCACATTAGCAATCTCCATGCATTGCCTGGATATGGACAAGGAGTCAGTTTGAAGGATATCTGTTCAAGTGTATTAGGGAGTGAGTTTCAAGATATCATAGAGGATAGTAAACTTCGACATGTCTATTGGGATCATTAACTGAAATTCTGCCGTACCAATTGGCTTTTGCTTCTTACATTTTCGTCAAAGCCACCAAGTAGTCTACAGCCAAACTAAAACTCAATTCTTGTTGAGGCTTGTTCACTTTCCTTTTTCAAAAGGTAATTTTTTGCTGAAACACACTATGTAGTGTTCGAAACACTAATTCACTGGCATCAATTAATTTAAAATTTTGTTATAGCTTAATTAATATTCTGATTTCAGTATATAGTAACTATTTTAAATGTCTGGAAAGAGATTTTTTGAAAGTGAGAAATCTTATTTGACTTCCAAGATTGTTTTTGCTGTGAACTTACATTAACTCTCTTCTAATAATACATGTGACGACCTTGCAGCCACATAAGGGAAAAAGGTGTAATTATTTCATTAGTTCACAGAGTTGGAGTTGGGATTGACAGTAATAATCATCAGTTGACAACAAAGGCAAAGAGAAAAAAGAAGAATTAATTTTACAAACAATCTGGAGTGCAGTTAGTGCAAGATTTTAGTTTTAGTTATTTTAGTACTTTTTATGGTCTACTTCTTGGTAAATCTATGAAATGTTATTTAATTGTTGGTTAATGATAGATGTTATTTTGGTTCAAAAAATAAATTTTATAGTGTTTTTTATTTAATTGTTTAAAAATCTTAGTTAAAAATTTTAATTATTTAAAATTAAATATATTAAATTATAAATATTAATAATGATATTTTAATTAATAAATATAATAGTCAAGAAAGTATAAACATAAATTCAAATTAATACTTAAAAATTAGAGATATTCATGCAAAATTAAATTATCATTGATTATGTTTTTTTTTTAATATTAATATTCGTACGCTATTAACAATTGTGAATTTAAAACAGTTCTTTAAGATTAAGTAATGTTTTTCTAAACTTTATTAATTACACGTTATAATTACAATATTTACTTTAAAGAAGGAAATATAATTATGAATTTATGTAGTAATTAAACAAAACATTAATAAAGGTAACTAGAAGACAATTCTCTGGGTTTTGAAATAACATATCTAAGCATAAATTGGTTGAAGGATATATATTATCCAATAAAGAGAAAATACTTTCTACAAAATTGTCTTTTTCGAATATTAGTTGATTTTATGACACATGATTCATTTATAGTTTCACAGATAATCACAATCCTTACTTTAACAGTATACATTCAGTATTATCTTATTTCATTTTCTTTTCACTTCCTGTATATCTTTTTATCTCTATCATGTACCATAACTAGATTCACGTTGAATAGTATCTTAGTTTTGTCAACATCATGCAGTAGTAAGTGTTACAGTTGTTAGCAAACTGATATTACTTATCCTGAAGCTGACATTGAGTGATATATGTTGCTTAATGACAGTTATTATCATTAGTCACACTCAAAACAAAGCATGTAGACAATTTACATCAATCTAAACAATATTCATGGATGGTGTTGTCTGAGAATTGATGTAACCCTGCACCTTCACAAAACAATGAGATGAGCATTCCAGTGACATTCATTTCTTCATAATGCCACAACTTTTTTTAAAATTTTGCTTTAAATAGTCCTACTGCATATCAACTTTCATTTATGGTTTCCCATGAAAAAAGAAAAGGTCTAGTTCGTCCTACACTATAGTATGATTTATGTTTTTCTTTTATGAAAATCAGTTATTACACTAAAACTCAGTATAATTTTTTTTATTCAAATTATCTTAGTTGATATTTAAAGGTAATTTCATATTATTTACGTGAAACCAAACAGCTATTGGTTTTGAACAAATTAATAGATATCAGGTTTCACACAAACTGATAATATACTTCTGGATAGATTAAGTAAAAATACGAAATTAATATGAAAATTATGTTTAATTTTAAATTAATAATAAACCTGGATAACATTTTAACTAACTCTTAGCTATTTACTAGATAATTAATTTTCAAATAAAGAACATTTATTTTGAAAATATTAAAGACAATAAAGTTATTGTGATCAAATGCTGTCAACCTTGTTAACGTTAGAAAGACTCATTTCAATAATAAAAACACAGCTCATTAAAAATAATCATGAGATTAGGTAGAACAGAGAGGGTTAATCTTTCCAGGTGAATTAATGTTTGAAATTAATTGATTAATGAGTCTATGTATTGTACCGATCATGAATCAAAAAACAAAAAAAACATCTCAAAGGCAGCTCAATATGAAACAGGCTCAAAGAGGAAGACCAAAACTACTAAAATATGGACATTACATCCTTTACCTTCGCAAATTTCGTCATGCATCCTCGTTGTTATGGAAGTTTCATTTTACTTTTTCTAAACTGTACAATGTAAAAATTATTTTAACATTTGAAAATATTTTTAACTTTGAGGTTGTACGATCTGAAAGTTATTCGGATTGTGCAACTCTTAAAAAGCTAAAAAAAAATTTTAGATAACACAATTCATAAACTTTTTAAGAAAAATTTGACTTTTAGAACGTCACAAAAATCTTGTAATGACTCCTTTTTACGGTAACTTAAGTTCCTTTTGTATTAAAATCACGTAACCAATTGAGAAAGTGTGAAAGGAGAGAAACTATGAGAGGAAGAACAATGTTGTGAGACAAAGGTGGAACCGAGAAGCAACTCATCTGCCAAAGTCGATGCTCCGTTGGTCATCGTTGTGTTGTGGGACCTGTCAGTGGGTTTTGTTTGGTTTGAATAAGTTAGGATCTTGGGTGTTTTATATTAAGGTTTCATTAAATTTTGCTCTTTATATTGTTCGATTGATGTTTGTGACTGGGTTAGTCTTTTAGGTGTTGTATTGTAGTTTTAGAGTTAGACCATCCTAAAGTTTGTGTTTTATGGAATTCTTTTGTCTTCCTCTTCTGATTGAAATGGGTGCAGTGACACTTAACCATAATGTATGGTATGCTTTTATGCTGCAATTTTGGGTCTCTTTTCCTTTTTCCCGATGAACCTCGAAATAGCCCATGATAATTGGACAACTTCCTCTTTTGCATTATCATGTTGGACTAATCTTAATATTACACTTTCGGTTATTTAAAACACATTATGGTTGAGAAAATTATACCATGTTGAGTCATTGTCTTGATTGTGGGAGTAGTTTTCCAATATTATGACACTTATTATACTTGTCATCTTCTCTAATTATATTTGTGTCAACTGTCTGTTTTGTATATATATATTATATTTAAGTGTGTTCTATGGTTTAAATTAAATTGTGAAAGGTAAACATACTTAGTGTGATTGGATTATGTATACAATTTCTTCAATGGTCTCATGAGGTATGCTCTGTTGCTGAATGAAGTCTGATTTAAGTAAATATACTCTGAAAGTGAATTTTGCAATATAATAAGTTTATAAATATTTGTTGGTATTTTTAACTGGTGATTGAGAGAAATATATAGCTACAGTTACATTGAAACATGATTTAGGTATAAGGATTTGGATTGGTGCAAAACACAATTAAATTGTGTTGCGCAAGTTACTTTGAAACATGTGTTGGCTAATACTCTAAGTGATCAAATTTCTTGATCATATATATATATATATATATTTGTTTAATTATAATTATTCACTATATATATTTATTGCATAAGTTCTCAGTTCATATTATATATTCTAATAATATAGGTATGAAAATCAATCAACATATAGTTTTATTGAATATTACATTGAGATTGCATTGAAGAACCCAGAAAAGTATGTAAAAATTGAAAAAATAAATTAATTTCTCAATCAGCATAGTGATTAACATTTTCTTTAAAAAACTATTGTTGAACACTTATTTATGTTATGTTCGGTTTAAAGAAAAAGATGAATAGTAAGTGAAATGATTTTTTAAGTGTTATTTTTTAAATATTTTTTAGTGATAAAAATGAATATATATATATATATGACATAAATATCTTAAGAGATAATATGCAATATAAATAAATAAGATATTCCTAGTGTTTTACATAAAATAACCTTCTTTTCTTATCTTCTATCTAATTTGAAAGGAAATAGTTTTTATAGACTCACAATTATGCTTTTCTTCTTCTTCTCTCATCTCAAACAATGGAAAAAATCTATTTTTTTTCATGTTTTTTCCCCATAATCGTCCTTTCTCTTTTTCACTGAAACAAATAGGTGGAACATTGTCTGTGTTTGTTATTTTTACCTGAAACAAGAGTGAAAGAGTAACGGTCAAAGAAAAATCAAAGTAAGTTTCGTACAAAATTAAAAAAAAAAAAAACAAAAAGTCGCTAAAATTTATAAACTTCTTCATGAACTTCTACAGCTTTATTATATTTATAGGTCTAAAACTAATCCAATGCATCATAATATCCTATAAATGAGTAGTACTAGTAGCAGTTTTGTAACTTAATATTTAAATTAAATAAGTTTTAGAAACATCTTGAATTAAACTGATTGAATTATTAGGTTTGTGTTAAACAAAATCCAAATTAAATTAAGTTACAAATTTTCCACGAGTCTGCAAAAATTTAATTGCTTTTACTTTTTTCTCCCGTGACCAAAGCATGACACTAATATTATAACCGTTAGATACAGAAGAGTAATTTCCTGTTTTTTACTTCGTAAGGATTAGTTGGCATGCTATAGTAAAGATATAACTTTTATTAAGATTAATATTAATATATGTTGTCTTTAAAAATGTTTTACAAGTAAAGATTTTTCAATCGAGACACTTTTTTCCACATAAAAAGTATAATAGAAATTTAAGAAGTCTTTTCATTAATTCATCTCCACAATTGATATTATATCCGGCCTTTAGAAACTTCAAACTTTCACTAATACTAAACTTTATTAGAATTATTATATGAAGATACTTTTATTTTAACAGTTATATCTTAGATTTTGTACACACTTCAAATATTACAAACTGAAACATTTTTTATAGTCATATGTAAAATTAAATTCATATTTCTTAGCATAAATATTAAGATGATAGTATTTTTTTTTTATCAAGATAGAACATCACAAAAAGATTGGTTAATAGACTCATGTTCTTATTACATGTCCTTTTTGTTTGTGAATTCAAGTATTGCAAAAGATATTTGTCGTGAGACTCTTCCGATGATATGATCTAGAGTTTTTATTTTTTCTTTTTCAAATGAACACTTTTATCCCAAATATTAAGAAAAGCATATAAAAATTTAAATAATAATATTTATGATAGTACGAACAATTAGTTTTAGTTAGACTATGCCTCATACAAATTATAAATAGTGATTTTATATTCTAAACCTTTAGAGTATATATAGTTTAATCTGTCACTTAGATAATATATTGTTTAACGTGGAAGATACTTTTTTGAATATTTCAAAAACATGTTTATTTATATATTTATTATTATTTTAAAAAAATAAGTTTCTTTAACATTTTTTACAAGTCTCTTAATAATTTTAGTTGTAAAGTCTCTCTAAAACAATACATAATTGTTTAAAGTCTCACAAAAGTGTTTACCAAGTGGAAAGGGGACAGCTTTTGCAAGTTATTACTTATTTTATGGAGAGGTCACGGAAGCATTATAGACTTTTACTTTTTCAGTTCTTTGTTTAAAGTATAAATTAATCATTCAGTCTTTGGGAATAAACCTTTTTTTTTTTTCTCTGCATATGTATAATTAATATTAATATATGACACTCCCCATAAACGATTGATGTAATAAATTGAATTATCTCTCGACAATGTTAATATAATAAACGTAAAAGGCCCAAACGTGTTTCATTGTTCCATTAAATGCACTTTTAAATTTAAATTTATAATGGTGAGCCAAATTCCAAGGTTTTTGGTGGGCACGAAAGGCCCTTGTGAGAGATTATATTGCTATTGTTTTCTATTATTGTTAGCCCAACGTTTGGAGAGGTTTAGTAGTGGTACCCATGTGTGTGGTTGTGTGATTCATTCTACTCATTCATCCCAAAATAATAAAAATCTTAGAATTCTATATAAAAAAAATTATAAAACTTTCGGTACAAGTACTATATTATATTTATTTAAGTCGATCGTTAAAATGAATCATAATCATCGATGAGTTCTCAAAAAAAAAAAAATACTAAAATAATTTTATAATAATAAAATGTAATCAAACTTATATAAAATATTGACAACGTCTCTGACTTGAAACTTTAAAAAAATAAATTTGTAAGTTTTCCTTTATAATTGGCTTAAATTTCTCCGTTAATACGAAACTTAGTGGTGGATTCTTTAACATTTTGCAGTGCCTGAAAAAAAGAAAACGTTCAAATTGGACGCGGAGCTGCTTAATTTTGACTTTGAACAAGAGGAAGTAAGAAACTCGTTGACGAAAAAATAAATATTGGTTTGTTTCTAGAAGTAAGTCTCTGTTCATTTATTAAGACATTTTTTTGGACCTGTATGGACTGACACTGGGTCCTTTTTTTTTAATTAATCATGAAAACTAACACTTTATTTTCCACATTTAAGAGATCTTTCTCATACTTTTATGATTTATTATTATTACTATTTTAAATTCTATCATACAAATTCCTTCTTTCTTCTTCATTAACACAAAACATTTTCCACCAAACAATGTTAGTGCTTACCAACATTATATTTATCATTTTATTTCCTAATTCATAAGTTTTAATACAACAAACACACAGAACACACAAATATAAGATAATAAGCCACAAGTTCAGGTTCGCATGTACTAGTTTTGTGCATATATTCATGAATCTACCCATCATCATGTATTTAAAATTTTTAGGAAACTTAATATATGTTAACATGTGAAGGCCATAAAAAAGTTGTTGCGAGAGGTAAAATTTAAAATAGAGGGAAATTGGGGAATGATTTGAATTAAGGGTAAAAATTAGGAAAATACTAAAGTAACTATAAGTGATATGTAGGGTTTTAAATTTTAAAAAATTTCATGTTTAAATAAATTGTGTTTGAAAGTAAGATTTCAAAGTCTTAAATTAACCAAAAGTTTTATAATAAAACTTTTTTAAGATTGTATATCCAAGTACATTTTTAGGTTTTATATATTTATTTAGATCAATTCCTTTTCATGGACGGAGAAATGCATTACAATGAAATCGTATATTGAATTTTATCTTTGTTTGGTTTTGGTAATGAACTATTCTTTTTTAAATGTGTAGATTAAAATGGATATAAACATTAATTTGAAATTAAAAATCATATATACATTTTTTTAATTATTTAAAATAATCATAACAATTTAGAAAATCTGTTATCTGAATAGAAATGATAGAAGAGGAATGAACAATTGATTATTATATTATTAGACTGAAAACGCGTATTTATAGAAAAAGTTAGAAAAAGTAAGTAGTGAAGTTTTATCTCCACTCGAGCCATCATCTCTCTAAAACCCTTAACTCTCTGACTTTTCTCTAAGTCTTTGTTTCCGTACCTCATCAGTTTCTCAAGCGGAGCTCAGTGTTGGACTCATGACGAAAAATAGAGCAAGTCTACCTGATCAGAATCTCCGTTAGAGTAAGTTCATTTTCTGCCCTCTTCCCCTAGATCCATTTTTAGGTTTTCGTTTTCCTCTACCTTATGAACTTGTGATCGTTGATCAGAGGTCCTTTGGTGCATATTCGAGTTCTTGAAGATCTTAGGCTTTGGGGCTGTTAGAGAGAACTTCTAGTGCAATTCAGGTAAGGGAAGCTGACTTGCATGTTACTTGATTTTAGTTTGTTTGTGATTTAGGGTTTCATTTATAATATGTCTGTGAAAATGCATCTGTGATGGTTTATTTGCTGGCATGAAACTTAAGTTGAGTTCTTGATTATTTATTCATTTTGGTATGTATGATGAGTATGTGGTAATTGATGGAATGCAAGTTGAATTTCTAGTTAAGTTAGTCATCTGAGACATGTGTAGTAGCTTTGTGGTAGTAAAAACTGCATAAATGCTGATAACTGATGTTTTTTCTGCATAATTCGCCCAGGCGACATCATCTCGCCCAGGCGAGAATGGTTTCGAGTAGCAAGTATGCTCTCTTGACTGTTTTCGCCCAGGCGGGAAGTTCCTCGCCCAGGCGAGAAATTAGTTTCGCTCAAGCGAGGGTACAGTCGCCTAAGCGAGAAAGCCCCTGGAGTAAGTGTGTTCTCTGGAGTATTTTCGCCTAGGCGAGAAATCTTTCGCCCAAGCGATGAGGTATTCTCGCCTAGGCGAGAGTATTTTCGCTAAGGCGAAAAAAGACCCTGCTCTCTGGACTATTTTCGCCCAAGCGATAAATTTTTCGCTCAGGCGAGGGGTATTTTCGCCCGGGCAAATTGGTCTAGCTCAAGCTAAAAAAAATAAAATTGACTTCTTGTTTTCAATTATTTAACTCTTTTAGAATGCAATGTATGTATTTAATAAAATATATTAATTGATAATTTAAGTTTAATTATACTGATTGTTTAGTGACTTCTTTAAATGTTGAGATTGAAGTGGAGACTGAGATTTAAAAGTGAATGAATGAATAAGTAGAGATCTATATTGTGATGTGATATTATTAAAAGTGTTGATAAAGTTGGTCAAATCCTAAACATAGTATTTTCAGGAAAGAAAACATCCATATCTTGTTAATTAGAAAGTGCATTGTCTGAGGATCTGATCAATAACGATTGATATCATGACTTTACTAGTAATAGGAATCAAATAGATGATCATTACTAGGTGGAGAGAGTCGAAGGAGGTCTGAACTGGGTGACTGCAGCTTGAAATATAGTTGGTCAGGAAAGTCTCAGGGGGACTAACCCTGTTATACATGATTGATGATTCATTTGTGTGGGGGCTGTGTGGATTCACAATTTGAAGATGTATGACAGGTGCATATCTTGGGGTCTATTTAATGCACGAGTTTTTCGGAAGTAAAGTCATGTTTGTAGTGTGTTAGATTCTTATATTATGATGATACATGAAATTGAATGTTTTTGATTTGTTAAAATTTGGTTAACTTACGCTTTGCTTTTGGTTGTGTTGTGTTTGATTTTTTGTCTGTGATGATCGTGTCTTGACACGGGAGCAGACGGTGCTGCAGATGGATATTTGGGAGATAATCTAGGTTGAAGGATGCCATTAGGACTAGTATTATATTTTGAAAAACTTGTATTTGATATTATAAATATGTTTTGAAATTTTAGTTTAGCATTATGTAATCTTGATGCATGTTAACTATGAAGTACTGTAATATATGCATGATGTTAATACTTTAGTCGGCTTAGTAGAAGCTTTAGTTTTGTAGGGTGTTATAATTTTTATATAAAAAAGTAATCAGGTAATTAAAAAATCGAACAAAGTTTAAAAGAAATCTAATATTCAAATCAAATCATGCTTACATGATTTCACTGTAAACCACTTCAACTTTAAAAAAAAAAATAACAATTTCAAAAATATATAAAATTAAAAACCTGGTTGTATATTTGATTATTATATATATATATATATATATATATATATATATATATATATTAAATTAATAGAAATTATACTTCTAAGTATGACTTTTATTAAAAAAAAAGACAAAATCGTGTTTTAAAACATAATACAAACATTTTAAATTGATCCGAAATCATGTTTTGAAAGTACAATTTTTTTTCATTTTAAAATTATGTTTCCAATAACAATTTACCAGATGTGTATTTTTTTTCTTTACATTTATTCATTTGCGTAATGGAATACTTAGTTGGTAAAATAATGGCTAAAAAATGTACAATTACTCATGGGCCTGCCAATAAAACTATACTTTGATAAAAGCCTTATAGACTGTTTACTTATATACATTAAACAATACTTATGTAACTGTACAATTACTTATAGGCCTGCCAAACCTGTTATTGAAAAAATTGTTTGATTCAAACTGTTTTAAAATGAATTTAATATTTTTCCTACTAATATGGATACATATAAGTGTAATTTTTCTATTATATAAGAATGAATTTGTTACACATTATTATTGACACAAATATTTTAGCATTATAATAATTAATTGTTTGTCGCTAATAATAAATAAACATTAATTTATAAAGATTTAATAAATTTTATATTAATTATATTATTATCATAACAAAAATAATTTTATTTATAATTAAATTATTAATTATTTATGACATATATTTTCTATTTTTAAATATAATTATTGTGACATTTTTTTAATTTTGTCACTGTTATGAATAAAATTTATAACAAATAAAAATTAGTCGCAAATAATATATAAACACTTACAAAATTTATATTTATCACTAAATTTTTTGTCACAAAAATTCATATTTGTTATAGTGTAATAGGATAATAATAGTCTTATATTTGTCAGTTTTTATCATAATCATACTAAAAATTACGATGATTTAATTGATTAGTATATAATTATTTTGCATTATTGATGCATAACCATTAAGTTTATCAATTCATTAACGTTTTCAGAGAATAATCTATAAAGTCTATGCATAAAGTTTAAAATTTCACTCACTTCTAAACGATAAGGAGATAAAAATTAGACTTTATACGATTAAATTGTAAAGTATAAATAAAGAAATTTAACTCAGATAAGTGATGCTGGAATTTTAAATTAGCAAGTTACGAAAGGTAAAAACAAGAAGTAAAAGAGATGAAAAATAAAAGACTAAAGAGAGAGATGAAACGAAAAAAAAAAAGTAAGACAGGAAGAAATTAAAAATTAATGAAAAGGAAAATTCGTGTTGAGAAAGAAGAATATTTATATAAAAGGATAGAGAGAGAATGAATGTAATCCAAAAAAAGAAAGGTGAGAAAAGGACCACAAACTATAAATTATGGTTACTTTAATTTATAGATACAGAACATTATGTTTTGTGCATGTTTCATAGCTTTTATTTAAAAGGGTCCTGCATAGGATGCCAAAATGGAGACGCAGTCCCATGTACCTAAACTTCTGCCCTTTTTTCTAATCTAATTTATAATCATACATCACAACAACATAAATAGGAACCCATCTTTCAAACCTCAATATAATTTAATGCTTTAAGTGTTCAAAAACATCACAATCGTTTATGACTTCCGGGTGTCACGCTTTCTTTTGCAAGCACTTTCCTTTTCAACTTAAATTATTTTTCAGAGGGGGTAAGTCATCAACCTTCTTCCTAATTCAATAATCAAACCCAATTTTGTCACCACCAAACACAAGATTGAAAGCGATGTTCATCATTCAAATATGTATGTAACTCCAAATCCAATTTCCATATATATATGCATTAACAACAATACAAACTACCAATTTTACTCATTACAGAGGATCAAACAAAACTGTAGAAGGGAAAGCTAACTTTATTGTGATCCTCAAAAAAAAATAAAAAAAGTGAATTCATGAAATACAATGAAAGAGCGAGAATAATCGCGAGTTCCAAACACTCCTAACTACAATCTCATGTCTCTAATAGAAGAAGGCCGCGGCAAGTGAAAGAAGGGTGGCGGAAACTCCAACAACTCCGAGAGATGCAGCTCCGGAGTTGGCTGGGGGAGGGGCGAGAGAGCCGGCAGGAGAAGGGGTAGACGGGTTGGTGCTGGGAGAAGAGGGGGAAGGAGAGGTTGTGCCGGAAGGAGGGGTGGCGACGGGGGAAGGCGCGGTGGCGCTGCTGCCGGTGACATTGATGGCAAGCTTTTGACCTGCTGGACAGTGCCCTTGGAAGCCACAGATGAAGTAGTGAGTACCGGATTTGTTGAGGGTGACTCTGGCGGGTGGAGTGGTGTAGGTGGCAAGAGGAGAGGTTGAGTTGCAAGAATCGAATTTCTCCTTTGTCACTTCCTCTACGTTGTGTGCGTTAGATTGGTAGTTGAACACTGCAAAAAACACAAACCATAGATGTTTTCTGGTTAATCATTTGCTTCAATGTTGATCAACTATAAATAAATCTCTTAAATTTGTGAAAGTGTTTAATTAAATCATGGATGGTGACTTACCCAGTGTGTCTCCAACCTTGAAGGTCTTGCCAGAGGCCCAGGATGTGTAAGCTGCAGCACCATTAGTAGGCACGGTCCAGCCTAAGGAGTCTCCGACAGTGAAAGTAACTGGTCCAGTGGTTGGTGCTGGAGCAGGTGCTGGCACAGTGGTTGGTGCTGGTGCTTGTGTTGGTGCGGGGACAGGGGTAGCCGTTGGTGGAGAACCACTCCTGCTGGGTGAAGGGGCAGGGGAAGGAGTGGCAGAAGCTCTGTTAACAACGTTAATTGTCAATTTCTGACCGAGGGAACAGTGTGTTCCGAAGGTGCAAATGTAATGTTGTTCCCCTGTCTCGTTCAGCACCACGCTCGCTGGACCGGAGGTAAGGGTGAAAACGGTGCTGGCACCGTTGCATGCGTCATAAGCTGATTTCGTCACCTTAGCCACATCGTGTTGGCCACTGGTAAAGTTAAACACTGCAAAAAATCATAAATAAAAAAAAATTATAAGTTTGCTTAAATTCGTAATTTTAATAAGACATAATAAAACAATTAATAGAAAGATTTGGGAGATGAACGTACCAAGAGTGTCACCCACGGTGAAGGTTTTGGTGGAAGCCCAGGAGGTGTAGGTTGCAGCACCGCCGGAAGGGATGGTCCAGCCGATGGAGTCACCCACCACGTGTCTGGTCTGTGCAGCGGAGCCGTGAAGCAGGGTGGCTACTGCAAATAGCACGAGAAAGAAGATTCTTGCCATGGATATGTGTTCTTGGAGTGAAGTCGCCCCTGTTTGTTTCTAATACTCTAGATCTCTGTGCTCTTCTTTTCCTTGTACTCAATGAACTTGCGATATGGAATGCCAATGCTCTGCGATGGTATTTATAGAGTCAGGGGAGCTAAGTCGTTAGTGCGATGACGCGTAGAATTATTCTAAAAGATTATTTAAGATAATTAATATATGCATTTCAGATAATAGTTTACTAAGATGATGTATATTCTATTAAAAAGATTATTTAAGATGATATTTACTAAACATATTATACAAGATTATGTATATTCTATTAAAAATATTATTTAAGATGATATTTACTAAACATATTATACAAGATTATGTATATTCTATTAAAAATATTATTTAAGATGATATTTACTAAAAAGATTACACAAGATGATGTATATTCTATTAAAAAGATTATTTAAGATAAGAGATTATCTGTATCACGAGTAGACTAATTCTTTTGGAAAAGATAACGCGTTAAGTTATCGATGAGATATATTTTCGTTTTTAATAAAAGATAAGAACTTAATTTTGATAACTTATTTAACGGAAACGGTTAATTAAAGCACTAAGATAAATGATTGCGTAAGAGTGGCCAAATAATTAGGGTAAATAAATCGATTTAGTTTAGATTGTAAAAATGTGGAAAAAATCGAAGTGTATTGGGCGGTGGACGTGAAGATAAAATACATTTACTTGACAAAATAATATTTTAATTATATTTATTTTATTTTTGAACTTAAAATCTTAATATACATTATATTATTATTATTATTATTATTATTATTATTATAATAAAGGTGTGAAAGTATTATTTGCTGAAAAGAATTAGTTAGGTGAACAAAATTAGTGTGACTTGGGAATTTGGCACAGTTGGAGCCTGCCGAGATTTGAGACTAGGAAAAAACAGGAATAGCCGTGTGAACTTGCACAGATCTCACCAAATCAATTTGACTTGTAACGTTTACCAGTCTTCGCTTCCATCTTTCTACACGAACCATGAACGTGGGGTCAATATCTTATTCTTCCTCAACATTTTTCTTTTTTTTTGTATTTTTGCTTCTTCGTTGTGTTGAAGTTGTAAAGTTGAATTTTTTTTGGTTGATAAAGTGAGTGATGGCAGGGAAGGGCACAGTGAAAAGGCATAAGTTTATGGCCCACTTGTGTGAGAAAGAGGACAAAGAAGACATGTGTAGAAGTTGGATGGAAAATTCCCCGATGGGAGTTTCCACTTTCCATGGAGATAAAAGTAATGGAAGACGAAGGTGAGGTTTTGTGAACATTAGAACGAGAATTATAGTTTGAATGAGAACGAGAATTCGTAAAACTTGATGATTCAAGTTTGATGATGTTGGAAGTCTGACTATATTGAAGGACAGCACACTGCACAGACTTTCAAACATGCCAAATGCCGTGCTTTTTGTTTCCTGACCAGGGGTAAGAATGTAATTCTACATATTTTCCTCCACTAAAATACTGTTTCACTTTTTTAATAATAAACAGTCACTTATTAAAAAAAAAAAAAACTAAAAAAATACTTTGTCCATCATTTTAATTCATCTCTAAAATATCCCTTATGTGAGATGGTTACTATCAGTTTGAACTTTTTATATTACTACTCCAGCTATTGAAGTTAAACAATGGAGTGTGTTTATATCACAAATCAAAAGTACATTCCTTAAATTCCTTAAAGTCAAAACATGGTAATATAACATTTGTATGTTTCTTCCAAACTATTCATTCTGTGAATAATTGATTTCTGAAAAAGTTATAACTTCTGTTCTTGTTTTGTTTTACTCCATGTGGGATGAGAATAATATCTATATATATATATATATATATATATACTGACATACATAAAAGAATCATTTTTTAATTAGGATGGAACTTCTATTTTCATTTATTTTCTATTTAAATAATTTTAGTTGTATTATAGAAAACAGTTACATGAAACCAAATACTTATGTACAATATGTTTGGTTTTTCACAAAAATGCTGTATGTTTTTAGAAAATTTACGTATTTGAGTGTTTTTTTTTTTCTGAATTACGAAAATAGGTAAATTGTTTTTACATGCACGATTTCACTTTGAAATTATCACTTTAGTTTCTTTTATTAGGAAGTTGTCACAGAATGACGATTTTGATGACTCCTGCACGAAGAGACTTCATTTTTCTTTTACTTTCTATATTAAATTAATTTTCTTATATATTTAGTCATTTAGGTTTTTAATTTAAATTTAAGAACTAAATTTTATAAAATTATGTTTTTTTATATCCTTAAAAAAATAATACTTAAGTGTTTATATATTTTAAGATGTAGTGATTTTTTTTTATGATAACTATGAGTAATTTTTTTTTTAATTTAGTTAAATTGAGTTTTGTTCATAAGATGAAATAAAAATGAAAAGTAAGTATGGTAAATTTTAAATTCAATAAAAAAATTATTTAATACATTTAAATTAAGCTTTGAAGAAAAATAGAACGAAACAATAAATATGTCACCAAGGGTTGATGTGGACTATAATCACAATTATAACTATTTTAATTTTCTTGAAATTTTAGACTTACATGGAACATGTTAATAAATATGAGTTTTAGTTGATTTTTTTTAGAGTTCTTTCTATTTAGAGTTCTTCGTGTTTTTATTCTATCTCTGTTTACAAAAATTTCGTGTTTTAGAGTTGTTTGTACTTTTATTCTCTTTTGTATTTTTATTCTAATTTTGTCAATAAATGGAACAATTTTGATCTTTAAAAGATAAAACTATTTAAAAAAATTGAAATTATCCTTTTAGGAGTTTAAAAGAGTATGGTGAGCTTTTCAATATTTGACTTACAAATGTACACGGAAGTTTGTTGCGTTAACATTGTAAAAGATATATTTTTTTGTTACGATGAAAAAGAGGAAGGAGTGACAAAGTAATTGTGCCCATGAGAGAAGACTCTGTTATATCATCCTGACGCAAGATCAAACGAAGCATTGAGATTATAATCAAGGAGTTGAGAATTCAAGATTTTGGTCCGGAAAATCTTTAATAAAATTTCACTTATTTTCCATTCATCTCAAACTTTAAAATGGACCAGTTTTTAAAAAAGTAAGCATTGTAGAAGAGGGATGATGCAACTCATCACCAAAATCTTTACCCAAAATTCTGTTTTCAAAACAAAAGTAAAAAGTTACAAGATAAATTACATTTTACAATTAAGTTAAAATATAATATTTTTTTTAGTTATAAAAAGTTATGAGTTTTTGTTTTTATAATAAATATAATAACAATAATAATTATAAATAAAATAATACTGAAATACAATTAATACTTTGTTTTCAAACTTTTTGTTTCAGTATATTTTTGATCTTTTTTCACTTATTTACTATTTTTTATTTATTTTCTCTTTTCCCAGCACAACGCCTGCTTGACGAAAATGGCTTTTACCTTTATTTAGAGTGCGAAATCAAAATTTTATTTATTTATAATTTATTATATTGTTTATCTTTCACATTTTTTTAACAATAAAAAATGAAATAGGCCAACTTGAGCAAAAGAAAAAAAGAATATTTTGGGCCAATGGCCCAAATCCTGATTCTTCTGAATAACATTGGTCTAAATATGTTGACAGGTTTTAGCTGAAGTAATTAATGTTGTACTATACTTGTAAAATCGAAAAATGCATAAAAGAAGACGAACCGTGCATAAAAAAAATTACAGGGTAGACATTCAGCATGAAGGAGGCGAAGAGATAAAGAGAAAAAAAAAAAAATTGGACTGGTAAAAAAAAATTAGATATAAAATAAATGTTCAGGATAGTTGCGATTATTTTTATTTTTAAATGTAATTTTTGAAAGATAATTCAATCAATAAAAATGGATTAGAAATAGTTTTTTTATTCAACTTGAAAAAAAAATATTTATTTTTTAAGCAAAAAATTACAAATTTATCTTTTGATCTTAATATAAGAATTAAATTAATTTTTAAAATTGTAATAAATTAAAGTGTAAATAAAAAATCGTAAAAATATAAATTTTATAAAACCTTGGTATTTGAATAAAACTTGCAAGAAGTTCTTCAACCCAAATAACTCATTCCTTTTACTTATAAAAAAATTAACTCATTACTTTTTGACTTAATTATTAGTGCATGAAGTTTAATCTTTTTGAATCACACACCAGCACATCAATGAAGCTTTTCCGTTCCACACTTAAAAAAGGCAATAACTTTTTAAAACAATTTTACAGAAAAATCCTTTCTTTTCATAAATGTATTACTTCAAATAAGAAAGATAATAATTAATTTAAGATCATATTAAAAAGAAAATTAATACTTTATTGGAACATGAGATAATTAGTAAATTTTAAACTAATTATATTGTTAAAATTAAGATGATTTTGGAAGGGAGAGAGTACCGATTAAATTATTGGCACCCCACTCACATCATACGGCAACAAATTATGGATTGCTGTCATTCTCTACACCTCAAATTTCTGTTTGTAAGTTGTCACGAGCTCAAAGTCAAAATATATATACATTATATATATCAAAGTCAAAATATCACAATGTATACTTTTCGAACATGACACGTTCACAGGTTCCATATTATACATTAAACCCACTTGTTAAAACCAACCTCAGCTCAAATTTTCATCAGCAGAAAAAGTAAGACAGTTGGTGGAACAATCTTGTACACATAAATAAAAGAAACTGAATCGGTAAAACCCACAATAGAATAACAATAGAATAGTTGTTCATTCAATCACAATCATCTCAATAATGTAGTTGGAAAATCAATGAAACAATATTTTTTAAGTATCATCTTATCACAAGCCAAAATTTTGGAAACCCACTATGCTTAATGAAATACACTACGAATTGTATATCATGATAGGAGGAATTCTCCAATACCCTCTTTCTTTCTGAAAACATTCTCTTTATTTTCGTGAAGTTCATGTGAATCATATATGCATGTCTCATTAAGATTCACATGAATTCAATAGATAAAGAAAAATATTTTAGAAAGAGAGTATTGGGTGATATATTGCTACTGCTACCACACATTGTAACAAGTGTCCTAAAATTGAGAGAGGAAATTGATGAGTATGGTGATGATGAATAGAGAGAAGGTGGAAGCCAGAGGGGTGGCTGAGCCCTGTGGTGGAGGGGCTATAGCAGTTGAATCAGTTTGGGGTGAACCAGATGCAGAAGGAGAAGTGGAAGGACCTTGAGTTGGAGTTTTCTTTGGTGGTGGTGAAGAAGAGTCAGTGACTGTAACGCTTAGCTTTTGGCCACTGGTGCAATGGCCAGAGAAGGGGCAGGAAAAGTAGAATTCCCCTGGGCCTGTGAGGCTCACTCTAGCTGGTCCTAGATTAAAGGACTTGATATTGTTGTCGAATTCACAGTTTTCATAGTTAGCTTTGGTAAGTTCCACCACACTGTGGCTTCCAGACTCGAAGTTGAACACTGCAAAAAGGGTGCCATCATAAACATCAGCACATAAAGTAATAACAAAAATAAAATATTTGGCTTCATGATCATGTTGTAATAATAGCTTAGCATATTTTCAAAGTAACATGAAATGGAGAATTATGAATTTACACAACAGAAGTTTTTGGTTTTGACTTTGTTAATTAAAGGAGCAACAAGGTTGTTTGGTGATACTTACCTAGAGTGTCATTTACTTTGAACGTAAAATTTGAAGCCCATTTGGAATAGAAAGAAGCACCTCCTGGAGGGAAGCTTGTCCAACCTGTGGTACCCCCTACCTCGTAATCTTCAGCTTCTGTGGTATTTAGTAACACTGCAGCCGCAATTATTACTACAAGAATTGCCACATTCCTTATTTGAGCCATCATATGTTGTTTGTTTTGTGTATCAGATGGCTCTTTCTGTGCCTCAATCCGTGTTGATTCTTGAATATAGAGAAGCATTGCATTATCATCTACTCATTACACTTGGTCACCGTTTTGACTGAATGTTTTTATATTTCTATACCAAGTTGTTGGGTCATAAATAACTAGAGAACTCAGCAAATGGAAATGGTCCAGCAACATGTCTCTAAATGACACTTGTGTTGTATCCATATATATACCATGCACCCCTTCTTGTAAATAATGCAGAAAACCAATTCATTGGAAAATTGCATCGGAGTTATGACAAAATCCATCTAAAATTCGTAGAAGCATTGATCAGCTAGCTTAAAAGAGTCACTTCTTTACTCCTTCAACAATACCAATACTAAATAATTAAAACTCGTAGATGCATGTTGGCCATTTGCCAACTCAACCCTGCAATGAAAAACTTTCCTCTTTGGTTTATAGTGTACTTATTAATAGATTTCAATCAAATTTTATTTTTCTTATCTGTCAATACGTTAGTCATTTAATGCTCCCAAGTCAGAAGCTGAATACTGTCAAATTTATGAAAGAATATATATACAAATCTAGATTGCCATATCACAGTGTTGGGCTTTGTGGAGGCTTGATTTGAGTTAGGCCCAATTAGACAGTAATCCTAGTTTCTCCCTATAAATACACAACTTGTATTTGTAATCTTTAGCAATCACAAGTGAATAAAATTCTTCCTGTTGCACGTGGATTAGGGAAACCGAACCACGTTAAATCTTGTGTGTTGCC
>Ga0099825_1001147_pt1 | contig 32851 bp, 18 predicted proteins | sample SiratroredBW_FD_76838 | JGI IMG/M metagenome (GOLD analysis project Ga0099825, IMG submission 76838) | Root nodule microbial communities of legume samples collected from California, USA - Siratro red BW | ecosystem: Host-associated > Plants > Roots > Nodule | place: USA: California | collected...
CATGGTTTTGCTCTTGGGCACCTCCCAAAAGGCCTCTTACCAATGAAGACTACCCATGTGTATATAAACCCATGTCCAACCTCTTGTTTGAGTGATGTGGGACTTTGTTTGCACCCCAACACTTGTGTTGCCTCACAAACTGTACATGTCCCAGGAGTATTAAATAGAGCTGTGCTGTCCCCTCCAATTTCACTTGATTTCCTTTCAACAAACCAACTCTCATTTTCATCACATGACACGTTCTTCATCACACCTGCTTGCAACTCACAACAGTCCTCAATGATTTCCTTGGACTGAACATGTTTCCTCATAAAATTGTGCTTTCCTTTCTTTTCTTTATCAACCTGTGCAGTATTGTTACTGTTCATTTTGGAACCAAGTTTGTCTAGTCCTTTGTCTGAAATCTTTTTCTGCTCTAAAATGTAGGTACCAATGGAGTCTTCTTCAGCCACATTAAGAGGTGCCCTTATAGCCTCCTTCACTGGAAAGGAATGCAGGCAGGGGTAAATCTCCTTTGCCTCCTTTGTGGAAGAGTTGCTATATCTTCTCGAGTTAACAGATCTTTTTGCATTAAGAAATGTTTCAATATCAACACCTAACTTGTCAACAATTGATGAATCTATCTCTGGGAGATCATGGCCAGCTTGTACTAACTTCATTTGCTTGCGCTCATCAAGCCAAGCATCTGACAGATGAAGTATTAGCCTGTCAAGGCTATCCCCTTTAACCTGAGCTTGACCCTGCTCAGAGTTATCATGCACTAGAGAATGTACCTCGTATTCATAATCTCTTATCCCTTTGGCAAAATCATCACACAAATTCTCTAAAAGGATCCGTGTATTTCTTTCTTTTTCAAGATCTCTCAGAGAACCACTGAATGAAGACTTCACTTCAGAAAGCTCCCAAGCCAGTCTCCGATGCAAGCTTTCTGAATGCTTTCTTAACCTCCTTTCATCTTCTATCTCTTTCATGACAGATTGAATTGCCACTTTAATTTTATCATGCTCTTTGTTCTTCCTAACAATCTGCTCCTCAGTTCTTTGCTTCATTAAGTTTTCCATTTCATGCTTATTCAATTGTTTTTCTTGTTGTAACTCTTTAACCTGTGCCCGAGAAAGATCTAGTTCTATTTTCAGGGCCTTCACCACTGATAGGTTTGATGCATGCTGTTCCTCAAGACACCAGATATGGTTGAGTACCTTGAGTAACTCTCTCGATGTTTTAGGGTTGCGACTTGACTCTGTAATCCAACCCTTGAAGTCTAAGGATCTTATAGGATGATTATACGGTACAACCTGTTTTGGGCAAAATAGGCAAAATTTTTAAAATGATATGGTCAACAGATAGCCTTTTAAGATATGCATTAAAAATGTCATAAAAGAACATTTCATCTTGCAAAATTAGCGTGAATTTGTCCTCTATATTATAGAGATTCTTTAACTGCAAGAAGAACGTGTTTCCTTCTGGTGCAGTTGGTGGTTATAAGAACAAAACTGCTGATAGGGCTACACCTAAGGTAGTCCATTAATCAGCTACCACAAAAACTAATGATGGTAATTGTTAAAAGCCACATCTAAGAAACGTCAAAAATTAACTATTAACTTCGTATCATCTTTCAACATCGATATTACATAGTATTGTTAATTTGTTAGTATTAGTAACACCTTAAAACTAATAGAACTGCTCACTATTCGAAAGGAATACACGCAAACACTTACTTGCATTGAGCTACAGTGACAAGGAGGGGATACAGGCAGTTTAGTGCGACCATTTCTTTTAGCTGATCTATGGGGCTGAACAAGTGATGTTCCAACATGTTCTGTCAAGCCCGTAGAGGATGCTGGCTGCAATGAGGAACAAAGCAAAGGTCAGCAGTCTAAACATATAAAATTCCATGAAAGACACATAAACACAGCACGAGTACTTCTCCATTAAACAATAGTGTTCAAAAGTGCTTCAGCAAAATTGACATGAGCAATTTGAGTGTTTTAAAATATCAGTATCAACTATTCTGTTGCACTGATGCTTGCATGTTGATCCTAGTGATCCAAATGTAATTAACTTAGGAAGCTAAAAGCAACTCCAAAAGTGATTGCATTAATATGTAAACTCAAGTACTGAATCACTTTGTTGTCTCTTGAAGTCGGAATGCAACTATATGGATGCTGAATACTAGATCATTTTTCTTCATAAAGAATGAAAGTAGAAAAGAGAAAGTTAACATGTGTATAAAGAATCAATCATAAATAAGTAGAACAGAAGCATTTCAACAGAACTAAAATGAAGCCCAAAGAACAAACCAACAAATTCAAAAACCATTTAGGGGAAAACAACACGTGTTTTCCAATTTTAACAAAAAGTCTAAACAAAAATATCTCTATCCAACTACAAAAAACTACGACATATATATAAACAAAGACTAGTCACCAACTTATAAAGCCAAAGCTAAAAGTTTTCCAAGTTTAGGTGAAACATAAAAATAGGAAGAAATTTACCAAAGGAATATTTTGTAAAAATGTTAAAGTAACGTAACAGATGGGACACTCTACCCGCCCATTAGAACATTTCTGGATAAGCTCGTCTACTAAAAACAGGAGACAGCAGGAGCAGCTGAAAGAAAAAGCAATAACAACAGAAAAAGAAAAAAGACAGAGAGACTAGTATAGAAGCAAATCATATGTGAAAAACAAAACTGAAAACTTGTTTCAAGTAAGGAAAAGGCATTGCAGCTCAATGATGCAGAAACAAAGAAAGGTATAAGGAGATGCAAGAGAAGCTGGTATAATTAGACCTCACTCACCTGGTGAGCATGAGGAGGCTGAGACAAAGGTTTAACATTTGGAACCTTGAGAAGTGTGTCCTTACGGTGGCGGCGGCTGAGTGGAGGCTTGTTCATTTTGGGAAGTGGGGCCTCTTGGTGGGGCTGAATTTGCCAGAGTTTGGCACAGAGTTTTCTGGCAGAGAGTGTTGTTGAGGTGGGAAAGTTGAGGAACTCTTGAACCTGGTGTTTGTTTTTGCTTCTGTTGTTACCATTATTGTCATTCTGCTGAGAGGGAAACTCAAGTCTCCATGTGGGTGGGGGAGTTGAAGGCCCTCCTCTTTTCCCCACAACAACCCCACCTTTCAACTTTTCCGCCATTAACCCTTCCCTTTTCTCACCTTTTTCTCTTCTTTCCATCTTTCTATTCCTTCCTTCTTCTCTCAGTTCTCAACACTCCAACTTCAAAGTTTAGCCTTCATTTTTTATTCCTTTTTAACACTGAGATTGAAGTGTTTTCTTCTTGTTTTTTCTTTGAAACTTTGACAGTGCTGTGTCACCCCTCAAAATCACCAAGCAAGCTCCAACAAGAAGTAAACTCTGAGTGTAAGTTACAAAGTCAGTTTTCCCTTCTCTCCCAGACATTCAGCCACGTCAACACATGATTCAGACATGGGTCCATTTTCATTGGGCCCTTATCCCGACACCTTAATTTTGTCGTCCTTCTGTCTTGTCTCCTCACTAAATTATTGTTACTCACTTTTTTTTCCTTCCCTTTCATTCACATTTCAGTTTCCTTAATCTTTATTACTTAATTCTACATTAAAGAAAGGAGAACAATAACTACCTTTCACGTAAGAGTAAAGATTGTGTATCAGACTAATGATTTTGTCAATTCATACTATTGTCTAACATCTTTTATTTATCTTGAAATGCCATGTCAAATTCTGTCAATATTGTTTTTCTCTAAAAATGATATTATGGCACTTATAAAAAAAAATTCAAAGCTCTCTACCCAAAATTCATATCAATATTTCAAACAGAAATAAAATACAAATCACCAATTTTTCCATATTTCAGTCGAAAATTTGAGATGGTCTAGTAAATGAAATACGTTAAACGGTTAAATAAACTCTTACCAAGAAATGAGGAAAAATAACTAAGTTGTACAACTATTCAGAAACAAATTGCTTATTCCTTTTAAAATCTAGTTTTATATTTTACTTTTTAGTTTAATGATCATGTCATTGTACAAAGTTTTTTACATAAAAAAACGAGTGTAGTGTTTACATGTTAATTAATAACAACAAGGAACACAGCCTCGTTATCATCATCATAGCTTTGAAAGACAAACAAAACAGCCATGAGACCAACCAAGGGCGGAAAGAAGAAAAAAAGGGCAAAAAGCCTAAATTTAAGAGGATGGAAAAAACTTGGACCAGAAAAGAAAGGTGAAAAATTGAAATTGTGGTTTTGCGTCCTTTCATGCCAAGCTAAGCCTACTAATGTAGTCTCTATAAGATCACAAGGGTCAGGAATCTGTTGAAGAGTATATATTGTGCATGTAATTATGACTAAATATGTGATGAAGGGTATTAAAATCTTTAAGCATGCGGTTTATGGGATGTCGCAAATTGCAGTGAGCAGAGACGATGAATCTTTGGACGCATGTTGTCCTAATCAATCCATAGATTTTGGGCTCCATCTACAGTACAAACAAGGGTCCACAGATGAGTGAAGGACTTATTGTCCACTATGAACATCAAGTAAGTTTGTGGTCCATCTTTCCTCCCTTCTCACGCCATGTCTTGGACTCCACTATTATTTTTCACTTATTTGTACCTATTCCATTCTGGAAGTTAATTTAAAAGCAAAAAAGCAAGTTCAACATAGTTGAATACTTTTTGGGAAAATGGAACTAAGACTTCCTTTCACATACTTCAATATTGGGGGTTAACCGTTGCATCATTAAAGGGAGTTATGACAGGTTTCATTGCAATTTTAACTCATGCACAGTGTGCCATTGCCCTTGGGGCTAGACCTTCACTTTGCTTTTTCGGTCTTTCAATCAATAAAAATGACAAATATATACTTGTTCACAAACTTAGTTTATTGAATTTGGTACATCACACCCAACTCACTACTTACAGGTAAATTTCACTCGAGCATATCTTTTCGTAACTGAACCAGTATTTTTGGATCTCCTTTCCCTTAAAGTGGTTGTGATCCAAAAAGTAAGACTCACGTAAACAATAATACAAATTCGGATATACTTTTGGATATCTTGAGTTTGGAACTAGATTTTTGGTTGATCTGATGTCTGATACCATATTAGAGATTGATCTTTAATTTCAATCTAACTTCACAAAATTAACTTATAAAGTAATTGCATCAGGGTTAGTTGCATGGTGAGTGCCGCAGCTTAATGTGCATTACTGCAGGATATGTGCTCTTTATGCTTGGGAGTCAAATAAGAGGCGACTTAAAACACATTTAGATTATGCGGGGTTGCGCTTGTTTTCCAAATCCTTCGACAGTGATTAAAGAATTTCACAGAAACAAAATTCTACTTCGAGAAAATATTTCCATTTTCACTTTAAATCACAATATCACTTTATGTAAATCAACAGGAAAATTACATTCATTCAGATCAGCCAAGCCTTTGAATGTGGGCCAAATATACTATTCAAATACTACTTTGGAAATGACTATTACTTTGGACAGCTTTCTTAATAACGACTTTAAAATTCTCAAAGACAGGGTTTACAATAAAAAAATTGTGATAGATGAAGTTTTCCGAAGATCAACCTCATTACTTAAGAAATGCTGAAAATGGTATCGAGAATCAGTTCATGTTTCATAATTTTAAAGTGCTTGTCACCAATAAAGTATGTAGAGGAAATCTTGACCTGCAGGCAATACACACCAAAGACTGAAGATTGACTACTTTAGTAAACATAGACATATCACATGGACAAGTTTTACAGAGTCTATATGTGGTCCTACGAGGGAGAAAAGAGCTACTGTTAAGTCACTTGAACCAGGAGCTACTGTAAAAGCTTTACACTCACTTTGGTACAAAGCCAGTGTCATTGCTAGACCCTGGTACATCCTGGAGTGGAAGCCACTGTTGTAGCACCACTGAATAATACAGCAAAATATCAAACAAATTGACGTGTTTCTTCATACATAAATTTCCTGTGCGAATAAACCTCGAGATCCTTGAGCATAACCTTGAGCTTGAAGGAGCTTAATTTGTTATATCAAGCAGTCGCATGTTCTTTTTGTACTAAGTTACCAATGAGCACTGAGAATCAGACCTGTGGGATCAGAAGGAAAAATAAATTCCTTAAACAATGAAACACGCAATATTCAATTATATGGCTACCTTTTCACAGATTTAGTAGAAACCAAACAGTAACAAAATAGGTATTCTATAAGAAAAAAAAACTTTGTAAAGCATTAACTAGTGTCACCATTTTACCCTAGTAGGACCAGGAAAGGTCCCACCAAGGAGGGTGGAAGGTGGACGGACAAAAATGGCTATGTGGTGTACCCTAGAGCGGGTACTGAACTCCTCATACCAAGAACTCTTGTAAACAAATTTCAACCAAAAGGGCTAACATTTTTCGATCTTTTCTCTCTAAATTTCAATTTCAGATCCCTAGTCGTGATTCCCGCATCATCCCTGTCGTTTTTCAAATGATTTAGTTGTGTCCTTTTGACTTACATGCTAGAACTGGAAAAAGAAGCCAGGTTCGTGGATCTTAATGATAAATGAATTTAACACAACCATGCATACAAAACTAAGCATAATGTTTGATTTATGTTTGAGTCGTACAAAATCATGTTAAAATTTAGGTCATTTGATTTAAGTAAATGCTTATATATTTAGTCTCAATCTTAAATAATTGATTTTGAATTGAAACAATTTTAGCTCACTTTCGTGTTGAATCAAAAGCTTTATACTCAATTTTACTACTTTCTTTCAGAAGAAAAGCATCCCAATATAAATAAATCACTTCAGTTCAAAACCAATTCTAATAAGAAACAATTCTGCAAAATCAGTTGCATAATTACTACTAATTTTACAAACACTGAAATACTCACCCAAATACATGCTAAATATTCTACACCAAAGGTCTAATTAAGTGCAAAACAGTACAAGAATGACTGCACCTCAAAGATTGACAAATCAAATGTTCTTCTCTGCAAGCCCATTCAATTTTTCCAAATCCGCTTCTCTCCATATTGCTTTCACTTCATCTGTCCTAAACCGCTGGGTGAATGTTGAATCCTCTAGTGAAGTCGATGCACCATAAGCAAATTCAAGGAGACCAGTATAAGCTATCATTGCTCCATTGTCAATGCAATAGCGATCATCAGTAGCAAACAATCTTCCACCACGTTCAGAGCACATGGTTCTCATCATCTCTTGCAACCGCTCATTACAACCTACACCACCAACTATAAGAACATCTTTTGTGTCACAATGAGCCATAGCCCGCTCAGTGATCTCCACAAGCATGGCAAACAGTGTCTCCTGCAACATACTAGAACACATCAACTTACAGATTCATCATTCATGAATTTATATAACAGAAAAGGGTTGGCACACAAATTAAATGCACCTGCAAAGAGTAGCACAAATCTGCAGGCGTGCACTCATTACTCTTTAGCTTTTCAACAGCAGTTGCTTCAATATAGCTCAAGATTCCACTAAAAGATACATCCATCCCTTTGACAACATAAGGCAGGTCTATAAACTTCTCTCCTTTTTTTGCAAGCTAAAGGATAAGAAAACTACATAAGCCAAGTAGTGATATATTCTCAAAGTGAAGGTAAGACAATTCAAATGAAAAAGAATAACAAAAATAGTCCATTACATCATATTCTTCACATGGCACAAACTACTTAAAAACATGTTCAACCTAGATTAGATAAATTAACTTATTTAATCTCAAAAGTTCTCTCATTTAACTTTCCCAAAAAATGAGCTGCATGAATTGACTTTAAACTGTACAAAAACTCAATTACTCTCATATTTTTTTCCTTATAAAAGTACTCAAATTCATTTTCTTTCCTTATGAGTATCTAGGGATAGGTTTATTCAAACAAGTATTTAGTAAAGTGCAACCTGCTCAATGTTATATCCGGGGCTTGGATCATTGGAGAGATTCAAGACCCTTGCAAAGCGATCCAAGCAATTTCCCACAGCAATATCAATGGTCTCTCCAAAGATTCTATAACGCCCCTCACTGTAAGCAATGACTTGAGTGTTGCCACCACTGACATACAAGACAACAGGGTCATCAGCACCGGTTACAATCCTTCCCATCTCAATGTGTGCCACACAGTGATTGACACCAACAATTGGCTTCTTCCAAAGCTGTGAGAGCACACGAACAACAATAGCAGAGACCTGCAGAGGAGCTCCCATGCCAGGACCCTTGGTGTAGCAGAGACAGTCAATGTCCTGAGGACGGAGCTTTGCAGTTTCCAAAGCGGATTTAACAAGGGGAAGAACATGCTGGAGATGGTGTTGTGCTGTCTCTCTGGGGAGAAAGCCTTGACCAGGAGGAGTGATGTATGTGTGGCGTGGGTTTGACAGAATAGTGCCGTCTAAGGTCACCACACCAACACCAATCTTATTTGCAGAACCCTCAAATCCCAAAGCTATCATTCTCTTCATCTTCTTCACTCTGGGATGAAAACTAGAAAAGAAAAAAAAAACAAAAATCAATCACTGGGTATTGATTATGACTAGGTTCTGTAATTACAAATTCCAAAAGAAAATAAGAGGGAGAATACAAGATATTTTCAATGTAAAGAGTAGAAAAAGATGAGAAATTGAGATGCTAGGCGAAGAAACGCATTACCTGGAGCAGCCGGCAGTTGGGGATAACTGCTCCTTAAACTTCGGAACTGAGTGGGAGGGTTTGTGTTTCTGTTTCTGTTTTTGTTTTTGTTTCTTTTATGTATTTTTGTTCCTCCTTGGAGCTAATAAGATTCTCCATGGACTTCATTCGGCCCGACAAAATTCGTGGGCTTTATCCATTTTTTATGTGCAAATTGGACTAACGTTTTAATTTTTGGGATAAATAGTACCTATAGGGAGATGGTTCCTGCTTTTTCTTTTCATATTTTGTTAAATGCATTTTTTTATTTAAAATGACTTATTTATTAAATTATGGTAATTTTCACTTCCTAGAAGAAAGTTGCTTTAGTTTAATTGTCGGGAAGAAAACATTTAGAAGCATTATCGCAAGTTAGGAAAATGAAAATAGAAAGGGGTATAATCGTGTTTGAAAAAAGGGATAATCGTGTCATTTTAAATTAAAGAAATAAAAAGAATGCATAGTATATAGCGAAGAGGGAGTGTGAATAGTAAATTTGAATATATGTTTAAACCCGCAGAATATCCGTATAACTCGAAAAACCAACTATACCAAAAATGACATAAATATAATTACTGGAACAAATTGAGTTCCAGTATATTTTTTATGTAATTTAATATTTAATATACACTTTATCTATATTTATTTTTTATGTTCTATTTGGATTTGGATTTAAACTTAATTTTGAGACGCTTGAATGTGTTTAATAATTATATTTTAATCAAGTGTATTTTTTTTATTTGCAAATCTACTGAGTACGAATTCTACGATGTGGTTGCAATTTACAAAAGATAGATGTATTTAAGATGTAAACAAATTCAAACATATGATTTTCGCTGCCTCTGGGTGTAAACCTTAAACATGAAATGAACAAAAATATAAATTACATGCATGTAGTAAACTAAATTAAATTACTTCAAAGTAATAAATTAATATAATATATTTTATGCATAACTTTTAAAATATTCAAATAAAATAGTTTTATATTTATATAAAATAAATTACGAATGGTTCTTACCTAAAGATGACAAACCTTACTTAATAATAAGTGATTTATGAAAATATGTTTCAAAAAGTTTTGTGGAGGGTTTCCTGGACATTTTAATCAATATGTGTAATAACCTATTATGATAGGTTAACGCAATTTTATTTTAAAATATGATTTTGCAAATAATTGTTTGTTTTTCTAATTAATTAATTATGTGAACATTTTTTCTCTTTTTTCCAATTTTTTTATTATACATTTAATTTATTCTCCTTTATAAATTGATTAGATTGGTATCAGAAATCATTAAAAACAAAATAAAATAATTTATTATTAATTGCTTAATATATTTAATTAATTACATAAAAATGAGATGACATTATAACAAGCTAAGAGTGACCAATGGAATAATAATGTAATATTTATAAGATAAGTCTATGATGTAATATATAGAATGGATTTTGATGAGAAGAAAACTAATAATATGAGACGTGTAATTTGAAAAATAGATTATAAAATTTGTTTTTTCTATTTCTATTTCTAAACATCTTTCTTATATAATTCATGTTACTAATCCTCTCGTAAATAATTATTATTGATTGACCATAATTTATGTTATATTTATATCTCAACTAGATCTAAGAACAAGACACCGTCATCACAATAGTTTTAAAATAGATTAATGTTAACAAACACGCAGTTAAATCGGAATTATAGCCATAGTAGGTTCTTGTAACCTTGAACCCATAATCTATATAGAAAAAACTTATAAATAGGAGAACAGATTTTGTAAACCTTTTAAAATGGTTCTTGTAACCTTGAACCCATAATCTATATAGAAAAAACTTATAAACTAAAATTTGAAATATTCTTTCTTCACATACATACTAAAGTCCGTAGAAAAAATCGTAAATGTAATAAAATAATAATAAATTTAATAAAATTATATAATAATATTAATATAAATAAAATATTAATATTATAAAATAATAATGAAAATAAAAATACTACTAATAATATTAATTTTAAAAACTAAAGATAGTAATAAAATTAATACATTTATCACATACTTTTATTGACTTTTACTTTATTTCTTACTGTTTATTTTTAATCACTTTATTTCTTATTATTTTTTCTTTAATCCATACTATACTGTAAACTTACTTTTATTTCAAATCTCCTCTTTTTCATTATCTCAATTTCAAAATAAGATGATCATATTGGATAAACATTGTACCGATGCACGTATCGGATACATGCATCATAGATTTTTTTGATCAAGTTCTTTACAATTATGACAAATAGGAATATCATGAGACTGAGTTTGTCTCAAAGAAATAGTATTTCTCAACGACAACACTCGTTATATGAATGATGTATAAAGGACAAACAAGAGAGAATCAACAATTATAGAGTTATGAAAAACAAAAAATAATATATATAATGTTATAAAATCAAGGGTGAAGATAATTTCTCACAAAGATTAATGGGTCGGTGTGATTATTAAATTGAAGCTTAACCTGGAATGGGTGCAAACCTATTCATGGTGGTTCAACTTTACACGGTCGACAATATAAAATGATTCTGATAAAGGAGTAAAATAGAACAAGTCATGTTTTTCATAAATTGGAATAGTACTAACATCTACCGTTGTGTGTGCGCATCGATAACACTCAATCATGTTACTTTCATGCTAGTCGTCAATCATTCTTCACTTCCAATCCCAACTGAGAAGCCATTTGAATATTCTTGCCATGCCTTGTTGGCTACTGAATGAATCAAAGTCATATCTAAAAAAGGATGTTTCTTCCTCCGTTTATTTAACCTTTATATGTCACATCTTTACCAGAGAAAACCCAACTTTCCAACTTTCTCAAAGCACTAGTGGACCTCACTTATCTGCCACAACTCTAAAAGCACTTTCATTTTTCCACCTTTTTTAATTTGCCAAAAATATAAATAGTCATGTACGGACGACACACTCAATAGAATGTAATCTTAGCCTAGCATGTCCATTGGGTCACCAATTACTCAAAACTTAGTTAAAGATAGCTATAGAAACTTCCACAAAAGTCCATTGGAAATCATTAATGAACCTCAGTTTAGTCAACAAACAACTCTTACTATTCTTCAGGGTTACCCAAAATAAGACAAACTGAGTAATCTACCCTAACCATGGAGTGATTTCCATAAATCATACAATAGCACGTCTTCAAAATTTTGACTCAGTTAAAGTTTTCAATGCGGAAGGAAATAGTCTACTCGTTCAGAGATTTAGAATGATGGATCATACAAAGCAAATGAAATGAACGTAATTCCACCACAGACTAAAATTTTCTGAAAAAACAACGATAAACATAAAACAGCTCTATCAGAGCAAGTGCATGAATAGAGAATAAGAAAAGGTAAAAAAATATGTATATAGCTGTGGTATTTTCAAATACTATTTAATAATATTCCCGTATCCATGAATAGAAGTTTTATCAGCAAGAACATTTTGTATGGACTGTAAAAACACTGAAATCATAACAAATTTGTACTTCAAGAAGAACAATGGAAGAAAATGAGCAGAAACCTTGGACACAACTCTCAATAGCAGCTGCTGATTGTAAGGAGAACTATGGAGCTATTTCAAGTCTAGGCTCAAAGCAAAAGCCAGTAAAAAGCTGCAGCGGGAATCGTTTGGTCACGGGGCATTTCTGAGACCATTTCCATTGTTTATGGTTGGTGTCAAATATCAGAAGCGCCGGAGCTCCATAACTCTGAATATATATCAGATCATCTGCACCACTGCTGGCAAAAACATCATCAAACTCTCCAAAGCCTTGGAAGAATTTGTGGGGCATTCGAGCAATTTCTTCCCACCTCTTATCATTTAGAAGCCAGATACCAATTCCTTTTATTATGTCAGGTCGATCTGGTTTGCCAATTCCTCCCACCATTACAAGTTTCTCCTTCAGATTCATCAGACGGCCACAAGTTAGAGAACAAGGTACTGGAATAAAGCTCCTTGTCAAGCTGCCTTGAGAAGAACGGTTAGAAATGTTATATGCAATTAGAGCATGACGATTTTCTGGTTGGCCACCCCCAGTTGAATAAACTAAGAAGTATAGCATCCCATTGCATATAACACTCTCATCACCACCTCTCCACCCCATCAAAACTTCGGTTAAAGTGGTCACCCAGGTTGTGTTTACTGAATTGTACACATGAATTGAGATATCCCACTGGAAAAAGTTCTCCGGAACTTGTTTAGATTTTACAATTGCAACAGAATAAATGTGAGATTCTCTATTCACTGAGATTGCTAATGCGCTGTAATCAGAAAATTTCAAACCAGGTGGCTCCTCCAGCTTCCTGTAGGTTTTGGTAATTGGGTTGCAGATGCATAATTCACTTCTGCTGTCATTGTCCATGAAGCACACCATGCCAATTGATGAAGCTATGAACCAATTTGATGTTTCAATGCATGGAAGTTCAATGCTATACCATTTACGAAAAACGGGATCAAAAGCATAACCAATTGGTTCATCAGAGCTTGTAAACATGAAGTACCATGGTTTCTGCGGTAGAACATGTGAAAGGTTCCATAAAAACCTCTCTGAATTAACAATTTCATGCCATCTCTTAGACACACAACCAGCTCTAAAAATGCTTGCAATGGGTAGATAGGCTAGGATTCGTTCCAACAAGTCATCTGGCAAAATGACATCCAAAGAAACAGCAGTGGCATCTTTGTCAACTTCCTCACCAAGTTCTATAAATGAATCACACACTCCTTTCTCCCTCTGTCTGTCATCATAGTGGCTTATCCAAGATGGTTCTCCAGCCATAGGAATTGGGAGGAAAAACCTAGTGAGTATAGTAAAGCACAAAAGGAGAAAGAGGTGATTACTAAAGGTTCCTAAAATCAAATAAAAAAGAGCATATGGTTTTTTCATCTAAGGATATACTAGATCATGAAATTAGCATCCCATTTTAAAATCAGACAAGGTCACTTATGGTTTATGTACAAAGTGAGGCTTTCAGATCATCCAACCAATAATACCACAGTAACATAACATACAAAAGCAAGGTAGTTAAAATCAGGATAAAATTTCCAAATTGATTTGTAGGAATTTACAAAATTCATAATCCATATTACATAAATGTCAGGCATCTTAGAATTAGTTATAACCCATAAAATAGTAAGAAAAAAAACTCAACAATTCCAAAAACAAGTAAACAACTCATTAAAGCATAAACTTAAACACCGAAAACAATTCTCTAATTCTAGAATCTAGATGTCTTATTTAAGTCATGCCACATCATAATCAAAAGGATCCACCATTTGATCCTCGTCTTCAACTCCTTCTGCACTTCAAAATTGTGAACAAGGTAACAGAATTAAAGGTTAGCATGAGGCTTGTTGCTAGGAATTTAACCAAAAAGAACTAGGAAGAGAGGGTTAGCATTTTTGGGATTCAAATTGAGATTTTAAAAGGAATTTAACTAAGATTGAATTTCTGACAGGGACGAAAATCATGAGTGGTGGAATTTTACAATACGAATCTGGATTTAAACTATAATGTAAAGAAGATCAAATACAAAATAGAAAATCAATAAAATTTTTCCTTCCCAGAACTAGTAATGAAAGGATCCTGGAAACACAACAAGGTAGGGCAGTAGATGATGGCAGCAGGAGGATTCATTTCCATTTAATAAATCAAGTACTGCCAAAGGAGAGGAGCAGTTGAAGGGGATGGCTATCAACTATCCTCCTTTTCTGTAATTTAGAAATTCACATGGTAAAGATGTGCATCAGTTACTAAACAGTAGAAAAACTTGGTATTTTTTTACATACAACGCAAGAACTTACAAATATTTGGTATATTACAACAGAAAATGCTGACAAAATACTAATCATGATATCAAATCCGATACTAGGAAAACTACTTTAAATTATTTAATATTTGAAACAAACATTGTGAATAAATTGAACAAAAATAGTTGTTAGTTGCAATCTACAGAAGCAAACATTGCCAGGTAAAGCAAAGTAAAGCAAAGCACTGGATGAAATGGGAGAAATCAGAAACATATAACAAGTTTCAGAAAATATAACTTCATATATGCTACTATGTTCAGCTCCCAGAAATAATAAATTACACTGTAAGCACACTCAAAACCTCCATGCTTCCAGGTTATCTCAGATTACTAAGGAATCATATGAACAACTCGCGTGATACAGAGGAGAAATTCTATCAAACAGAAAAATAACAATTTCAACCAATGCAATGAATCCTCAAAATCGAAATACCTCAGAAACTGAACAAGCATTTATCAGAAAGAGAAAACGACGGAAAGCCAACATTTTTACACCAACCCTTCCAAAGACAACCCGTTGATCGAAAAACAAAATCTTTTCTCCACAAAAACAACATTGAATGCCAAACAACTCTCCATACCCATCAAGCCCTAAGACAGGGTAGGCAAGACAAAAACTAATAAAGAATCAGGGTTGGGAGGGAAATCAAATGGTGAAAATACCCATAAAGGATAACCCAAGAACCCTCCTCGATCCTGACAAAACTGACAATAACCCCAGATGACATCAAATTATTGAAACACGGACAGATCAACAAAGACAGAGATGGCTCAAGAGAAGATAACAAAAATCATTTTTTTTTTAATTTTTCTTCAAATAAGAGCTAAAAAAGATAACATTTTGAGAATTAGTAGCTGAAACCCGTTACCTCGTTTGAAATAGGCGAACAGTGTGAGAGGTTGAATGAGGCACACCACACCACACTACAGAAAAAAATGGAGAAAAAGAAAGAAAAATCTGGGCGCAATTGAAGGGATTGAGTTAGAGATGTGGGTGAGTTTTCCTTCAAATGGGAGAACAGATAAAAGGGTTGCTCTAGATTTAGTTGATAAACAAGGCCAAGCAACACCCCACACATTGAACCCAAGACACCCAACACAGCACTCGAGAGAGAAAGAGAAAGAGAGTCTTTTGTTTATTTATATTCTATGTTTGCGTTCTTTTTGGTTTCTTTTTTGATACGACAAAAACGACAGGCAGGTAATGAAGTGAGGAAGAGGTTTCTTTCTATACTCTATGCACTATAGGAATAGGAATAGGAATACGAATACGAATGGTGCTTGCTTTTATGCCAGAGAGAGAGAAAGAGGCGCGTGATGGCGCGTGTCTCTTCTGTTTGGTGCTGCCATTACACAATGGTTGAAGAAGGGGTTTTGTAATTAATATCCCATTACTATTATTTATTTAGATTTATTTCAATATAAAACTATGCTAAAACGTTACTACACTCACGACAACCAAAGTACCATACTTGATTATATACATTTTTAAATATAATTAAAAATTCAAACATAATTTTGAATTTTTATGATTTTAATTACAAATCTATTGTATATTTTCATCTTACCAAAGTTTTGGTTTTAGAGTGAAGCCTTATTTATTTTTATTTTAATATTTTATAAAAAGAGTCTTTAGATTAACGTGTTTTTTTGTTTTAATGTTAGTATTTTGCACGTAACGATGAACTCGCGTAAACACAACTGTTCCGTTTTACCATCTTTAGGTTTCTAGTTTTTGACATTAATATCTCTTTTTTCATGCTCTCTCTTTAAATTTTTAACTTTATCAGAAAATCCGGTAATAATATATTAAACAAATCTGAATTTTCTTTAGTTGAACCATTGCAGACACTGGCCATTTATAAAATCCAGTTTGGAATTTTCCCCACCCTAAGATAAGGATGAAAATGGACTGAGAACCACGGACGAAGAAAAGATGAACTAGGAAATATATTTGGAATGAAGAAAACTCATAAAAAGGTAAATGAAATAAAAGTAATAAATGGATTTAATTTATTCTATATATATATATCATTATTTTTTAGATCAAAATAGCATTATATCTGACGAGTTAATCGATATGAGTTTGATTTATTTTTGTTTTCTGCCTCGGAACGTAGCTAACTTAGTAGCTTTAGTAAATTACTCCATGAATAAACTGTTGACCCCCCTAGTTTGATGTCAGAAATGGGATAAACCTAGAAATGAAAGGGTTGAACACTAGTTTTGTTGGTTTGTTTTTATTTTGTAAGTCATATTTAAGTTGCCATATGCAGTGACACTGGTATACCTTGCTCCATAGTACAATCTTCACTCTTTTCTCTCCAACTCAGGGATATGCTTTGCCAACTTCCACAGATTTCCTAAAATTCCAGCTATTGCCACTTCTCTTCACCCTTTTCTTTCTTCTTTATTCCCTTTCCATATTCCAACTTCTTTTTTCTTACCCTTTTTAGTTTTATGACCATAAAGAAGGGTGTGGGCTTGGATTATGAGTTTGTTAGCTCATGGCCACCTCATGCAACTCAATTAAACATTTATGGCCTTTTGGGCCTCTTCACCTAAATCCTATCTCATCTTTAACTTTCTTTCCAAAACATTGTTAATTTTCTACCTAGTTCCCATATGATTCAGTTCTTGGACTCCAAGGTCATAGATATTACCATCTTAACCCATATTATATTACACTCTAAAACTTAAATCATACTATAGTAATAAAAGGGCATTTAAGTAAATGTGTATTAATAAGTATTGGGTACACATAGGTAATGTAAGGCTCTTGTCCTCTTTATAAAATAAAACATAACACATTTGTTTAAATTAAATGCGTATATATTCGTTTTAAATCCGTGGATAACTATATTTATAGATACACTTTCTTTTGTTATCATTATTGTATATTTCATTGGAAACAATTTTACTTAAACAATATTACATAATGAAAGAAAAAGTTTCTCCAAATATTCAATGCAATTGTATACATATGACTTAAACCTAAGATTAGTGGTTGACTAGAAAGTTAGGATCAAACGATCTATCTATTGTTATTAGGTGAAATCTGACGACAGCTTTGAGAATAGAAAAGTAGCTTAAATTATTTACTTGAATAAACATGAGATTTACCTTATGTAAAAGAATATTGTTAATATTCCTATTTAAGATATATTTATAAACATTTGCTTGTAGCTAGTGAGTTTGACATGTGGAGATTCCTAGTGTGTGTGCGGATGTTTCTAAGGATTTTGTATATATTTTGATAAAGTGAACAAAAGCATCTAAATTACAACTACCCTAAAAACATGACTTTTATTTTTATTCAATACTGCGAACATGAGTTTAATCACCCAGTTGTTTGTGTTAGAACTAAAAAGAAGGAGAGAAAAAAAAAAGTCTTTTTAAAATATAAATAATACATTCTATCGATGCCATGTTGTAAGATAAAATTGTAAACCTCGTCTTATGTTACTCTTACGTTCAATTGTTTATCAATATCGCGATCTTAACAGAGTTTTCGTCACCACCAGAATTTATGTTTTAATAAAACAGTCCGTTTAAAAGTGCAAAGCTAATAGACATAGAGTTGCAAACCCTTCTATACAACCTTAATCACTATGTAATCCTTTCTTGTCTCATACATCGATTAATTAGTTATCCGAAACAACTGAAGGGTGTTCAAATGAATTGAACCAAAATAATTAGGGTAAAGTAAATTAAAAAAAAAAGTATATATTTTACTCGAATTAAACTAAACTAAAAATAAGCTCAAATAAACTATTTTTTATTTTATTTTAAATATTTGAATCGAATTTTTAAAAAAATATAATTAATTTAATTATCTAAAATTATATATTTTCATTTAGAAGAGTAGACAAAAAAATATTTTCATTTTTTTAACTCAAATCCATACTTGAATTAATTTATTAATAATGTATAGTTATCAACTTTTATAGAAAAACTGTATATAACAAATTAATATAAATGTCGAAGTTTTAATATGAAGAAAGTACATAATGAAAGGTAATTTTTTTCCCCGCAAACATATAGAAAATATGATATTACTTTTTTCTGATAATGCAATATAGTTATTAATTTATTCGGATATGTTTTTATTACTGAAGACATTTAAAAATTAATTTAAATTTAATTTTACTGGAAAAAATAACTGAAAACTCACTTAAAAGAATAAATTGATTCAAAATAATGGATGATTACCCAATTATAGTTTAAGTACTAATTTATTCTTTTATTAGTTCAATGTTGAAAGATTGAACTTTAAAATACTTTAATTTTTTTAAAAAATAATGAATTGTTTAACAGTTAAATTAAATTAAATTAATTATATTTTTAATACATTTTTTAACACATTGAATGTAGCAACTACAAGTATTATTATGGATTACTTTTCAATTAAAAAAAATCTCACATCTTAGATATCTTGTGATTTTTAATTATTAAATTATAATATACATTATCTTATTTGTTTACCTCAAATTTTATTCATAATTTATATTAATTATTATTTTTTAAATAAAAGTATTATATATATATATATATTAAAAGATTAAATTAATAATAAATAAAATAAACATCAATATTTTTGTTTAATAGGATGTTTAAGTGTTCTTACAAGAATTAGATTATAACCTTCCACAGTAGAGGATTAACCCATGTCTTGTATGCCAAAAGTTATCAGGTGTACTGTCACATGAATGCGAGCCATTATCATTTCCATTACAGGAAAAAAAGTTAAGTGATGTTGAAAACATGTTTTTTACATTAATTAATTAATATCCACGCATTGAAACTAACTATTATTATACAAACAAATTGTCTGAACAACAAAAAAGAACTCCAGTTATTGATTAATGACTAATGGGTATGAGTGTTCTATTAGGTTGAAGCTCACACTTCAGTTATTTTATTTGGAAATGTATGTAATGAAAGGAACTTCAGTTATTTTATTTGGAAATGTATGTAATGAAAGGAAGAAAAGGCATAGGAAGAATGAAATGGAGAGAGATAAATAGATAAGATGAGTGTGATATAAATAATAATAATAATAATAATAATAATAATAATAATAATAATAATAATAATAATAATAATAATAATAATAATAATAAGATATAATCAGGGTTTTTTTGGGTATGTGTAGAAAATTGTGAAGAATTGGTGAAAAAAGAGATGGTAAGTGGCAGCACCACTATGGCTGAAGGCTCTTTCCAGCAAAGCACCTGGCATACACTAAGTCAGGTCTCACTTCTAATACTTTATTCCAATATCTCATTCAACGATTCATTTCTCCTCTTATTTATTATACATTTCTGAATCAAAACCTACCAAATACATATTGGAAGAGAGAGCATGACCAAACATTGAAAACGATGTTGTCACTAAAATTCTTCCAATTACATATTCATGCACTTCATCATTTTGCTCCATAACATTTCAACCCACCACTTATTCTCCAATTAACCCACATAATATAATAAAAAAAGTAGTCACTTTAAGATAAATTTAAAATTTTCTTATAATATATTATTTTTCTTGTATTTATGATAGAAGTAGTATCACCTCATAAAGAAAAAAACTTAAAATATGAATACAATATAATATATATTTTTTATCTTTTTATTTTTTCTCTCGCTGAAAATTTTAATAATAGAGTTGAAAACTAATATAGTTATTAATTAATTAATTAATTATAAATATTTTCTTCTTTCACAATGTTATAGTTGTTTCAATACTGATCATCATTTATTTTTGAAAACTATAAACTGCAAAAACCCAGTCATATTAGTGTATATAGATAACATTATTTTTTTTGCTGAAAATGACGTAACTAAAACTACTCTTACAAATTTTCTTAATAACACTTTTAGAATTAAAAATATTGGAGATGTAACATTTTTCTTTGTCTAAGTTTACCGAAAAAGAAAACTATAATATGTTTATACCAAAAAAAGTATACTTTGGACTTGTTACAAAACATTTTTAGACTTGTTAGAAAACATTGAAATAATACATTCTGTTCTTATTGCAACTCCAATGAATCATATTATGAAAAGTGATATTTTTCTTCATCCGTCTCCTTATATAAAACTCATCAAAAGATATATGTTTAACTAACATGAGATTATATAAGTTATACATCCTCTTAGTCAATTTGTCTCTGTACCAACAAATGTTTATCAGCAAACAATTATGCCTATTTTGTATTGATTAAAACAAATTCTAAGAAAAAGACATTTTTTTCAACAAATAACGAGACTGAACACAAATATTACAATACTTTATTTTGGTAGAGTAGAGTATGCTGATAGAAAAAGATATATCATTTACCTTGATAATTCTCTTATATCTTGGTATTATAAAAATTAATCTATTGTTTGAAGAAGCTTGTCCAAAGCTTAATACAAAGTCTTGATTACAACAACTTATGAATTACAATAACGTACATATATAATATTGAAAAAAAAAAAAACAAACTTAATAGTGGATTGTTGAATTTTTTTTTTTGTCTTCCATCATACAACTACTTACTCAATTTTTCTTAATTCTTCTCTTTTACTTTCTCTCTTGAAATTCATCTGCAGGTCAGTTTCAATTTCTCTTAATTATTCTCTTTTACTTTCTCTCTTAAAATTCATCTTCACGTCAATTTTAAATCCTCTTAATTTATTTCTGTTACTTTCTCTCTGATCAAATTCATCTTTCTACACACTAGTTTCATAATAAAAAATCATATTAAAAGTACATTAAAAACTATTGCTTAAAATCATAATAAAAAATCATATTAAAAATACATTAAAGACTATTGCTTAAAAAACACTATATTTCTATATTATATATCATATATAATGACTATAACATAATTTTCTTCTGGCTAGAACAGTTTTTGTTTTTAAGAAAAGTACAAATTGGTTCTCTATCACTATATAATCTTTATACAAGGAAATATTATTATTAGGACAACAAATAAAAAAATATTTGAAAAAATAAAAGATATGGATACAAATTTTGTATTTTAGCTGTACTGCGAGTATGAAATACATTTGTATCAGTTTATTTGTGCAAGTGGAAAATTATTTTAAAAAATAAATAGATGAGATTGTTTACTCTTCGTAAAGAAGTTAAGAAAAAAGTAAGAAAAGAAAGAAAAAACATGTAGGAATATAGATTTCCGGTAAACATAGAATATAATAATTATTTTACACATACAATAAAAATATATGTTAAAGTATTATATGCACTTATAATCAGTATTCATAAGTAAGAAGACAGTTTACTCAAGATATTCCGCAAGTTATAAGAGAGAACAAATGACTTCCGAATATACTTCCCTCCTGCATTTTAACTTTTCACTAAAGTCCAAAATCCAAACAACAAATCTTACTCTAAACTATTTGACCTTTTACTAACAGCACCACTCCTAAGCTTAGGTTATACATGCAAATAAATTTACACATATAATAATTCACTCATACAAATAATATACGTAAAAACTTAAATCTTTACACATCAAGAGTCATTAAAAATAATAGACACACCATACTTTTTTTCTGAATTCAAAATTCATTTTTATTGCATTAAAAGGTATTTTAAACATACCAATTCATTTTTTAGAATAATAAAGACAAAATTCACATTGCAACCATACCACTATTCTATCATTATATTTGATTGAGGGTTATTCATAATAACAAATACATTTTTTTGGTTATCAAATACTGAATTCATCTCGTAGTTAATTTAAGAAACATTTAAAGCACAACAATCGATTTAAGGTTATTAAACCTAAAAAATGTTTATTTCAAAGATAAATGTAAATTTCAACTTACAGTCGCATTACGAGAAAACTTTTGCAATCAATTTGGTTGGGTTCACTGAAAATAATAAATTTTAACTTTTTTTTATAATGAATATCAACTATTAAAAAAATAAACCATAAATATTGCATGGATACCAATAATAAAGTATTAACATGTTACGCAGAATGCAGTCGTTATAAAACGCTAACAATCATCTAATTATAAAACATAAGTTATAATAAGTTTTTTGAGTTTAACATTAACTATTTTAAAAGTCAAAAAAATATTTCAAAATAGTCAATAGTATACACTAATATAATACATATTCATTAATATATGTAAGTTATCAAATTTTTTTATCAGTTGAATGCTTCACCTTTTATTTCGTTTCTTCCAAAAGCAGTCACAGTTTATTTTAATGAAATTAATTAGATACCATCCCACATAATTAGAATTCTAACCATTCATTTGTATCAAAATGTATATTTTTATTTAAAATATGAAAATGGTTTTCTTTAACAGACAGTGGTTAAAGACATTGGCAGCCTTTAATTTTGTGTTCTTGTTCAAACATTGGTTCCTGCACTGTATAAGTTTTTAAAATCAGGGTGCTGTAAGTTGCAGTCTATGAAAGAGAATTCTCGTGTATGAAACCATGTTCGTAGCAGCTACTGCAACTGTAATAGTAACTTTTTCTCGTAATACAGTGATGTGATGTTACTTTGATATAAGTTCCCAAAATCCATTTTTCCTTTTCTCCTGAAACAACTTTCTAACGTCCAAATGCATTTTTAAACGTGAAGGTCAACTTCAGTCGCTTTCGTGGCTGCTTCTCCCGGTTGTCATTTCACTTCCTCACAAAACAAATCACGCTTCCCAATACACCATCCATGCAGATTAATTTATTATAAAAATCAGATAATCTTCCCAATACCACAGATGATTTCAAAATGAAAATGTAAATAGCATTAGTATTTTAAAAAGTTTGTACAGTGCAAGTCTTAATTTTAGAGAAGGCAAAAAATGCTTTAAATTTGAACCAAAATTATGGACCTTGTGCAAGGCCCAAACCCAGTCCTCGTTTCTTGGTTACGATGATATCACGAGCCACAGAATTGCAAATTGTGCTGAACAGGTAGGATGAGAAATTGATATCCAATTTCAAATCACCAAATGAATTTCACCGTTCCAATAGTGATTTTTAACTTTTTACATAAAAAAATTGAAATTATCAAAGGAATAAAGAATATCCTTCATCCTTGGAAGTTTTACGTAATTTTGAAATTTCAAATTCACAAAGAGAATAGGGAACTACACACGAGGGAAGGAAGAAAAGGGAAAACAAGAGAAAGAAAAGAAAACAGAGAGAGGTCTCGGTTGGTTTACCTTTCTGGAGTAATGGTTGGACTGAATGTTTGGTGAACACTCCCTTGCCTTACCAAACAGCACAAGAAACCGGACGCTGACATTGTCAACGCTTTATTCCCCGCCATTTCCCTCACTCCGTTCCAATCCCTCAACGTCACTGTTCTCGGAGACGAAGAAGACGACGCCGTCGAAGACTCCCCTTCCCCCTCCTCCGTCCAAGAATTCTCGCAAGATTCGCTCGACAACGCTTCTTCTTCCTTCGATTTCTCTTCCGCCATCTTTCTCCGCCGCTGCTGTATATTCTCTCCCATCAGGTCGCGGTATCCTATTGCCGAGATTTTATCCAGCGCGGGGAAGCCGGAACCGTCCATCACCATTGCGCCAATGTTCATCACGCCATGGAACCTCCCCGACGGCCGCCGGATCTGGAAGGCGCTGAAGCACGGCGTCGACTTGTCAGCGTCGCGGGAGAGGATGTTGCTGATGAGGAATCGCAGCGTCCCGACGAGGTGGTCGCGGAAGGTGCCGACGGCGTAGATGGCGATGCAGATGCTGGAGGTGTCGCCGGAGAGAAACTCCGGCGACACGCGGAAGAGGAACTTGTCGTTCCAGGTTGGGTTGTGGCCGCCGAGCTTGTCAACGCGAGTTCTGAGCTTCGTGTCGGGGTGGATCCACGTGACGGCGTAGGTTTGGAGCCTTCGCCGAGGAGACGAAGGCGGCTTCAAGCCCTGCGCGGAGATCAAGTTGATCTCCAATACTTGATGCGTCTTCGCCGGCGATGGCATTCCTCTCTCTTTCTAGAACCTTCCTTACCACATCTTTATTCTTTCTGCGGCGAGATGAACGGTTGTGATGGGCCGGCGGGAGAAAGAGACTAATGAGTCTTTGTGAGAGGGAAAGGTAAAGCCGTTGGTTATAATTGGGCTTTTTTTTTTTTTGTTATTCGTTAGGGTAAAAAAAGTTAAATATTGGCTGTAAATAACTGGAGTGGCGTTAGTGAAAGCGGCATTGTTGCTTGCCAGTTAATAACTAAACTGTAACTTGAAGAAAGCCTACCCATAATACAGCTATTATTATGGAATTTTCTATTTTTATTTGCTATTTTAAAAGTAAATTTAATATAATATGAACAGCGTAAAATATTATTATTTTCTCTTTTGCACTTTAGGTACATTTTCTACTAAAATATGCTTATAAAAAATAAAATAAACAAATAACTTTAGTGTATAAGTTAAAAATCATTTGTCAGGAATTAACTAACAACCGCATAATTTTTTCCATTATTACATTGTTATAAAATTTGTAATTAAATCCTATTTGTTCAAAAATCATAATGTTTAGGGTCTAAACCCTAAATATTACAATATAATGTTTTTGACGCATAAACATAACGACTTATTATAATATTAGATAATATAATATACTTTTAAATATGATGTTCGTATTATATTGCTTAACAGGATAATAGCACCTGAGAAAAATTAAAATAAAATTCTGAAGATTGTAATTTGTTAGTTTTCTGAAAATTTTAAACTGGAAAAGGGTACTGTTCAAAGCTTATACACTGGAAAGAAAATAAAATAAAAAGTACACTATTTTATACAAGATAAAGTATCACGCATGAAAATAAAAAATACATGTTATTTTTTAAAATAATCATACATCTGGTCTTTATGTACAATCTTTACATATTTCCTTCATACACTTAAAAACTGTTCTTTAAACACATGGTTTTTTTTTTTTTTTTTTTTTTTTTTTTTTTTTTTTTTTTTTTTTTTTTTTTTTTTTTTTTTTTTTTTTTTTATTTTTTTTTTTTTTTTTTTTTTTTTTTTTTTTTTTTTTTTTTAATGTTCTATTGTACTCATTGTATACTAGAAACTAAAATACGTATAGTTAAATAACGAAGATTGTGTAAGTATATGAACTTAATAATACTTTATTAGTTAATAGAAACACAAAAATAAGTAAAAAATTGTTTATTTCACTTCATTCATCCTTTAAACAATAAATAAAAGTTAAATCCCTTGACAACGTATCTTAACAGTGAAATGTTAAATTGATTTCATAAGGTTCCATTACGTTATTTTTTCATTGTAATTTATTATATTTCATCTTATTTCTTCCAATAAATCCAAAATAGTTAAAAAGAGTTATAAATGAAGACAATATGCAGAGTGAAGAGGTTCACCACGTTTGATCCATGATGATAACGCATTAACATTTTATTTTCAAAGTAAAAAATCTTTTGCTAAAAGTAAAAGATCTGATCATATTTAATCCGTATTTTTTTATTTGTCCTACTGAATATTATGATATGCTACAATTTTGAAACTACGTAACTTTAAGACAGCCCTAATAATATAAATCATACCAATTTAATTATACAAATAAGATAATTTTAAAACTTAAAATACACATAAAAATCAACACCACCTGTATGATAGAGCGGAAAACTGTAATAATTAAATTAAATTAAATTATAACAAATCAAACCTATTAGAGTGGACAAGCATTGAGTTTTGTTTTCCTCTTTTCATGTGACATGATACATTTGTTTTCGAATCTTGTAAGTTATTATTCTTTCTACATTCTTGCCTTCTAAACCAGACAAGCCTACTTATAATAATTTTTATTGCAAGGTGAGTCACGGATTACATTGGATCACATTTCTTTTTATCGCAATGCACCTTGTGCTTAAGGAAAGATGAATGATGAATGACTACAATCCGGATTAAATATTTTTTTTTCCTCTAAGTTTTTGTTTTTTCTACTTTTCTTTATCCAATTTGAGTGTGTATAATTTCCATGTACGACTTTTTTCTTATTTGTGGGAAATTTGTTGATTCATTTGTAAAAACTCTTCTTAAACTATTTAGATGATAAAATTGATACTTTTAAGATTAAAAGGATCTAAAACGAACAAAATATTTTAGAGCGTCAAAACTATATCTTAAAATTTTAGAAGGATCACAACTATATTTATCTGGTAACAAAAAGAAGAGTGCACAGTATTATTTGTTTTTAACATTTGATATAAAACTAAGAATTGTTGTTATCTGAAGAAATGCTATTAAAATGAACAGATTCTGTGTAAAAGGAGATTTAGACAAATGAACATTACTTTAACATGTTTCGCCCTCAATGTTTGTCTTCAGTCAAGTCGTGGCACTTGCCGACACATTGTTTGGGATAACGACGCTTCCCCAACTCACTGTTCATTCTCCTTTATATACATAGATAGTGTTAAAACAACTACTAATTTGAAAAAAAAAACATATAAATCCAAATAAAAGACATAAATTAAGTCCAACACATTAAATTTGTTATGGATTTGTATGCAACCATTGCACAACTGCATGGTACATGATATATGCTAAAACATTTATGGAGGCTCTATAAATTGGTCCCTAACTTGGTCTTTGTACATTAAGCTAAGATTGCAATGGGCAACAAAACACCAAAAGTTCCAATTCTCTTTCTCTTGAATTTTCTTGCATTGGTTTGCAGAACCAATGCAGGAGGAGACACTGTGGTTTACTGGGGCCAGAACGAGAAAGAGGGCTCATTAACCGAAACATGCAACTCTGGACTGTACAATATTGTGAACATAGCGTTTCTGGCAAGATTTGGCAGTGGGCGTGAACCCCAAATGGACCTTTCAGGTCACTGCGAACCTGCATCAAACGGTTGCAAATTTTTGAGCAAAGACATAGAGAATTGCCAGAAGAGAGGCATAAAGGTGATCCTTTCAATCGGAGGTGGCGAACCAGGGTACTCCTTGTCCTCCGCTGGAGATGCCACAAACGTGGCAGATTTCATATGGAACAACTTCTTGGGAGGGAAATCTAGGACAAGACCATTGGGTGATGCGGTGCTAGATGGTGTAGATTTCGACATTGAAGTTGGTGGTGGTGAAGCCTTCTACGCTGTGCTTGCAAGGAGACTCTTTCAGCACAGCAGAGGGGGCAGAAAAGTGTACCTAACAGCAGCACCACAGTGCCCTTTTCCTGATGCGCACCAGAATGGAGCACTGTCAACAGGGCTATTTGACTTTGTTTGGGTTCAGTTTTACAACAATGATCCGTGTCAGTTTGACTCTGGCAACCCCAGCAAGTTCCAGAATTCGTGGAAACAGTGGGTGTCTTCCATTAAGGCTAGGAAAATTTATCTGGGACTTCCTGCATCTCCATCAGCAGCTGGTAGTGGCTTTGTGCCAACACGAACTGTGATAAGGGAAGTGCTGCCTTTTGTCAAAAGATCGCACAAGTATGGCGGAGTAATGCTGTGGGATAGGGCCTCTGATAAGGAAACCGGATTTTCCAGAGCCATCAAGCGCAGTGTTTGAGCTTTGAACAAAACCAAGTTTGAAGTTTAGCTCTTTTTCACTTGTGTTGAATTCTGTTTCCTTGTAAAAGTGAATAAAAAAAGATCCTAATAAAGGGGCAAGTATGTATGTAATATATAGATTAAGGAGGTGTTGAAGAGGCTTGAAATAGCTGGGAGAGCTGTTCCTGGTTGTTGATTGAATTTGAAACCCATATGTAATGTTGTCTAGTCTGTAAAATTATGCAGTGCATGATTCAATTTCTGTGTAGAAAAATTCCATTTGACATGACAGGAATCACCTTTCTTCTTCTTCATTTCATGTTACACACACTTACTTCCAACACTCCTTTGATTTTATAAACAAGCTACAATAAATATAAATTTACATTCATCTTCTTTTATCACATTCTTTTTCTCTTCATCTTTTTGGCCTTTCACTCGTACACTCTGTTTGGAGCGTATATTGTATCAGTTTTATATTGTATTTTTTCTATTGGAGGAAGCTTACAAACCTTTTTATTTCATTCACTCCTAAACTTTCTATTTGTAGGATATAATATATCGCTACTTCATATTTTACATCCTTTATAATGTAAACCACTAAGTTTTAATTATATTTTGATCAACTGCTTTTATTATTACTATACGTATACACTCATATGTGATCTAACCAATAACCTGATATTTTGCTCAAGTTGAGGACAGAATAAAATTCAGTAATACGAAAAAAATTAATGACTGAGTTAAGATGCGTTAATTTATGATTAACATTAAACAATATAATAAATTATATGTAAACAATCTTAAATTGCAGAAGTACGTGTATACATTCAAATGTGACATTTTATAAAACCTTAACATCAACAGCGTTTGTAGTCCAACGGTTAGGATAATTGCCTTCCAAGCAATAGACCCGGGTTCGACTCCCGGCAAACGCAACTATGTTTTATTCCTTTTTAAGGAGGCTCTTTTGATAATGAGTAATAACAAAGCGCAAACGTAAAAAACGGCTACTGCAGTACATGTCATTATTCAGAGACTATAACTGGAAAACATAAACTAAGGTAATTCTGTTTATTAGTAGACTGACGGTGAAAGAAGAGAATTAAGCATTTGGGTATATGAAAGTTGTTTTCTTAACTCCTCTTTTATCTAAAACAGAAAAAAAGGGATATCTATCCATATCATGCAGCTGCATAGTTTGGCATGAGAGGTATCATAACACAGAACCGGCTTTCAACTTAGCTGCCATTTGCTTGATAAAGAAAGTAGATAGCACACTTTTACTGCGACTGTGAACTTGGGCAGCCTCACGTCCATTTCGATCGTCAAAGGACCCAAATTTTGTCAATGGTTTGGAACACTTCAGTGCATCCTGCTGACACAGAATCATCAGAAACTTTACCATAGGTATGCCACAAAAGCACTAAGAAAAAATCGTCTAATGCTTCGTGGAAGTCAAATAGAAACAAATATTTTCCCCAGTGGATGTGAAAACAGCCCCACAAATTCAATCAACTGGATCTACAGTAGAAGTTTCCTTTTTCCGCTGGAATAGATTATGCATGCTATATCGAAACCAATTTAATGTTTGAATGAATCTATCAAAGAGTAATTTTTGGCTCGTATCTAATCACACTTTAAAATATATTATGTTGTACAAGGACCACATTTCATCAGCAGTAACTAAATAAGATCAAATAGATAAGGCAAATATAGGATCAAATGTCCAATGGGCAGATCAAAAGCATTTGTTGTTAAGTCAAAGTATCTCAATATGTTGAATTACTATTGATATAGCCTGGTTGTGAATTTGTGATATCAAAAGATTTAGTGGATCAAGGATCAATATTGTCCTGAAATTTTAAAATTCAATAGACCGCTGATGATGACTCCTGATAATGAATCTCAGCATGATGGACAAAATGGAACATGAATGCTCATCTTTAAACAGTATTATTCTGTAAAAAAGTATTGAGTGATTAAATTATTGGTGTAACGAACTCCAAATTGAATCTGCTACCGAAATTAGAAGGAACTTCTATCCGAAAATCCAAACTACGCTCCCCTGACAGATTATGTCAAAGATCTTGCCAAGAAATGTTAAACAGAAATAAACAGTTTTCCTAACACATGAAATCAAATAACAACAAATAGGTCAATTATAATCACATTTGACTATTCTATCAAACATACTATCATGCATTTGAACTTCTTGATGAAAGCGAAGTTACCTCGCCTGTGACACCACATGTTTGGGTGGCAGCTCTGGAAGTAAGAGTTCCATTTGTTAAGTGGAGTTGTGCTGCTGAGGGTTTCATCCATGTACGCTCTTCACTATCTACAGGCATGAAACTGGGAACTGTGAGGAGCTAGTGTGTTTAAACAGGGAAAACATAACCATTGCTTGCTCAGTGTAACTGAATTATGTAATACAAGGGATACAACTATTCAGCATACCTAAAAGGTGGAAGACTCCAGAGGTCTTGGCAGAAAATTTGGAGTCCTTGGGGCTGCAAAAATGGATGTGTTACAATAGTAAGAAAACACTGTGTCTTGGGCCACAATAATGCCAAAATTGTATGCTTACTTTTTTGAAGTGCGGGAAGTCGGTTTTTTTAAGCTAGACTTTGTTTCTGATGCTAAATGCCATGAAAGAGTTTTTGAAATAGGGGTACCTAGGTACAATCATAATACATATTCAGTTGAAGGAGAAAAGGAGGGAGGTGGAGAACATATATCAAAACCAAAAACTCTAGAAGGAACATTTTTTTCCTAATAACAGACCTGAAGAAGGAACACGAGTTCTGGTTCGAAATAGATTCTGTCTTGCATTAACCTGTCTGTGAGAGCTGAAATGTACCTTTTTATTCACAGAATCTAGCTTGCGTTGTTAAGAAGAAAACAAGAGTCATAAGTAAACCTAAATCTGTAGAGTGAATAGTTAATTCTAGAGAAAATAAAACAGTAAGGCCTACTTGGCAAAATGTAGTGCTTATGATGTCTGGGAACGAAAGCTAACAACTGCTGTTGCCGAAGGCCTTCTTTATCAGTGTAGACATGACATGTAAGAAGTTTCTGCGTGTATGCAAATATCTCACTTGACTCCAATTGGAATTATTTACATCAACATGACATCTAAAAAATATTTGTAATTACCTGATTCAACGTAGAGACCTTCAATTCCATGGCTGAGACTTCACAGGTTTGCTGCTCAAGAAGGTCGTTTAACTTGTAAGCAACAGTTCCCAGATGATCAACAGCATTAATAAGGGCTCTTACAGCATAATCTTTCAGGTTGTCAAGTACCCTGTTGCAGAAATAAAATAAAACGGAGTTTGTCTGGGTAAATCCATGCAGATCAAATACAAAAGAATAATCAGCTGGCAGGCACAAACAAATAACTAGGGACCAAAAATTCTCGGTTACAAGTAGTCATATCCTTTTTGAGGATGACCATATGCCATTTTCCTCCAATTTCACTATCCAGACAACCATACATTTTAAGAACCATAACAAGTTCTTCTGCTTATATACAATAAAGCAAATACTATAATCAGATCAATAGAAATTACTTAAACAATAACAAATTTTAAGCAAGATTCATCAGGCACTTATAGACCATTTAAAATTTATCAGAAATAATCGTATTAATTTTTTAAGTAGTCTCAATTTAAAGATTCGTTTTCTTGTTTACAACATTTTATTATATTTATCTACAATTCCACATAAAGCAAAACTCACATCTAGCATTTATTGAAAAATTTAACGCACTAATATAAGTAGAAAATTTTAACCATAGCATTGACAGCCTTGCAAGTACTAATTAGGACTCAGCAAAGCACTTCAGCGAAATCACCAATTGTAAAAATGAGGTATGTTTGCATTCTAGATCAACAAACTAAAATACCCGTTAACAAAAAGTACCCTTACACTTGTTTTTTATCACTATGGAGATAAGACTTCTCGCAGTACTCTGCAGCAGAATAGAGTTGAGGCCTCAGATTCTTAAGTTCCTGAAAAGACAGTATCAGGAGGATCAGCACCCAGCAATTATAATGAGGATTAATTGTTTTTGAACAGATTAGAGGTCCCAAATGTAATGTGATAATGAGGTTTGTGGTTATGAATTTGAACAGAAGAGAAAGAATTGTAACAGAGACGGTAATGTAGTTTAGTGAGAGGGAATAGTGATAGATCTGATGACCTGTAAGGCGAAGATGAAGCTCTTGCTGTGCTCCATGGAAACCACGTCCAATGTCATGGCGCAACGTTCCATCAAAAAACTACCACACTAATGTTAGTTAAGTGTTTGTTTGGTTCGGTGAGAAAAACAACAAAGGGGGATCAAATTCAAGAACTGAAGAGCGAGTGAGTGACAAGGAAGAAGACAAGACAGTCAAATTCCAAAGACAAAATATCACTCATTTCATTACATCTGAAAATCACCCAACACAATTAATTAATTAAGAATCATTATGTTCTTTAGTGTAAGGGAAACGACAAATTTCCAAAGACATTCATGCCCTTCCCTGTAATATTCCATTTTTATATCCACACTCCTCCTCATACTGTTCCTAAGTTATAAAAAAACACCCTTTTGTCCCACCTTATAATTCATTATAAAAGACACTTATTATTTTAGTAATGTAATTGCTAATGTATAAAAAATTTATTATTTTAGTAAAAAAAATCATCTCAAATTTAATTTTTGATTGACCATCGAAATTTCTTTCTTTTCTAAAAACAAATTTAACTCTTTGAATTATTTTTTGAACAAGTACAAACATGCAGAAAATGAAAAAAAAAAAAAAAAAAAAAAAAAAAGAAAAAATTTTTTAAA
>Ga0099825_1001148_pt1 | contig 32843 bp, 14 predicted proteins | sample SiratroredBW_FD_76838 | JGI IMG/M metagenome (GOLD analysis project Ga0099825, IMG submission 76838) | Root nodule microbial communities of legume samples collected from California, USA - Siratro red BW | ecosystem: Host-associated > Plants > Roots > Nodule | place: USA: California | collected...
GATAGACAAAAAAAAGAAAAAAAAAAAAACAAAAAAAAAAAAAAAAAAAAAAAAAAAAAAAAAAAAAAAAAAAAAAAAAAAAAAAAAAAAAAAAAAAAAAACGAAAATGTAGCCCTGCAGCATTACCCTAAAACACAAAATTCATCAACAAAACACGACAGAACGGATTGTCCTTTCAAGAAGAGGCATAAACAACTAAAAAGCCTCAATCACACAAGGTTAGAAATCAAACAAAGAAAATAATTAAAAATAAAAGAGTGAGGAATTAACTGAATGAGCAATTTGCGAACAAGGCTTTCGGGAGAAGACTGAAGCTCAAGCAAGTAAGGAAAGAGGTCGGCGGCGAGAGAGTGGTCGATGGAGAGAAGAAGGTCCTTTGCTTGTTTGAGCGACGAGGTTTTAACGGCGAGGTCCCCGTGGTTGTTGGCCGCGGCGAGAAGAGAGAGGGTTTGGTCCCTGGTAGGAGCGGCCATGGATATTTATGTGTTTTAGGGTTTTGAAAGAACCAGAAATGGATATGAAGAAGAAGGTTTATGTAATGTTGGAAAGAACAACAAAGAAGAAACCAAGGATTAGGATTCGAATTGGATTGAAGAAAAAACTCGGCTGGCCGAATCTAAATCACAGTCACTCCCTGATTGCAACGATGAGGAATTGCTCGCTGGGATGGTCAGTAACAAATTTATCCATCCATTGTGTTCTACACAGATTATTATTATTATCAACTCAGATTTGGGTTTTTTCTCTAAATTTAAAACAAAAATACATCAAAGATATATAACTAAATAATATATAAAACTTAAAATGAATATGTAAATATATGTAATAAATAACTAATTTAACTCAACAATTTTTTTTTTACTTTTTGTATAAAATCACACACAATGCAATATCTCTTCCTTTTTTTTATTTTGCCGATCACTTTCTTTCTTCCCTGTAAACAATAAAAAAATCATACAAATAAATCTCAACAAATTTTCATACATGAACGGAGACTTGTCACAACAACATGGATAATACAAATATGTTAGGTTAATTTGTTTGTTAATTTTATTGAGTCTTTGAAAAGATGAGTAGGGATTAATATGTTCTGGTTAAAATTTTCATATATAAATAAATAAATCATTACAAAATATATTTATTAGCATATAGATATTATGTATCAACTATAAATAAAAGTTTATATCAGATATCAAATATAATTGTATTTATATTTATATATGCAAACGGGTGAATCTTTTAAAAAACTTATTTACATAAAAGTTTGTAATTAAAATGTGTTTCCCACTGATGTCATCTATTTACTCTAATCTTATTCATTCATTAAAAGAAAATTTAAAAATTATTTCTCGTCTCCTTGGTTTTTTTTTTTCATTTCATAAGTTACTAAACAAACGAATAAAATAAAATAAAAATAATTTATAAAAAATAACATTTACTATTTTGAATACTTGAGTAATGGACAAAATAGAAAAAAAAAACAAAAATCAAATATGATTATTATGGTTGATAATTTAATTTGTCTGAATTAAATAATACACTACAGTAATAACATATATATTTTTTATTTCTCATATACATATTATTTTTCTTCCTTAATAATATTGGATTAATTTTATATTTATTATTTATTTCAAAAACATAATATTTGCACAAATAAATGATAGTCATTATCAATATTATTTTAGTGAGTGTTATAGACAAAAAAAACTTGATAAAAGATATGTTCTCAAGTTCCGTTTTTAAAGTATATTTTATTCGTTAAAATACAAACTTTCATTGCAAACAGTATTTCAGCGTAAATCCATCTCCAGAAACAAACAGAAACTCAAAGGAAATTATCTATAAAAAATAAAAATAAAACATGTGCTTCCTAATAATAACATCATGAAAAAACAATGACATAACAACATTTAAATTAAAATTAATTTAAAAAAATTACTAATCAATTTGTAAAAATCCGTTTTTATGTAATTTTTTTCCAAAATTATAAAACAATAATTATTTGAAGGGAAAATAAATAAGATAATAAAAAACATCTATGTTTATTAGTTAGAACTTGTAATTGACATAGAAAATAAATATAATTGTACATAAGGCACCCGAATGGTACTCGGGTATATCCGAGAAGTGTGCATAAGACGTTCGAAGAGTACTCGGGTATATCCGAGATGTACCCAAATACACATTTAATGTGCACAAGGCATCCGAGGTGTACTCGAGTATATCCGAAGTACTATCCTCTTGTACAGTATGCAGACGAAACACGAATAGCAGTACTAAGGTATAACAGGCAGCTCCCATGTTTGTGCCAACTCAGTTACTGACAAGGCACAGTCTTCAGCGGCTGGCAGGCCCTTGTAACGTCGACCAGTCATAGCGATAGTGTGTCTGCAAAGGCATCCACACTCAGAACCTAGACCAATCACAAACGCTACCGTGTCTGCAGGAGCTGCCACACTCAGAAATCTCGACCAATTACAAGATCGTCGTACGAATTTGACCTCTATAGATACCTTAAGTGTGGACCCAGTACGAGGTATGTTGGAACCTAACTTTGAGAATATTCCTCTGATATTCGATTACTGACTTTGGCATCGGAGCGTCTTTAACAGCTACCCACCCTGCACCTCACCAGAGTTTGGAGATCAGCACACGGGAGCCGAAGAACCACTCGAGTGAGGACTCCTTCCAGGTCCAGCAAGAACAATAATCATTATTTGATTCGAGTCCTTTGTTATTTGTAAAAGGAAAAAAAATAAACATAATATAGTGTAAGGGTGAATTACTATAAAATTAAAGTGTCTATTATTTTATCTTTTACATTTCTACTAACTTTCATTATGTTAGTTGTTTACAAATATCGTTTTAAAAGTTTTTTAAATAGTGCATGGTCACCCACAACTTGTCAACTGTCAGTTGTTTTGTAAAAAAATTTCAAACACGTTTTAAGATTTATTTAACTTCCTTTTAGAGTTGATGTTGTTCTCCTTGAATAAGAAAAAAAAAAAAAGTAAAGCAAACTTTCAAGTAATTTCTTTTTGCATCAAAGTTTTCGTCTTGTACAACTTTTGTAGAATCTGAAAAATCCTTTGTAAGAAACTCTCCAATATATATCATATATACTATATACATTAGAGTTAAATCAAAACTAAGGTGAATAAATAATTAGATTCATCTATAAAATGTACACCACTCTAACATGTTTAATATTGAACATGTATTCAAATTATTATATAAAACAATAGGTGTTTATTTACATGTTTCATAAGTTTAAAAATTTTGAAAAACAATACATGTGTCCATACTAGCCAAAAACAATTGAGAAATAATATACATAATCTCATGTTGAGATTCACTAATATCAAAGCTTTGTGTTCTATTCTTTTCATTGTGATTTTTTATATATACACATATAAAGTAAACAAAAGTTTTTGACATTTAAACATATTTTATTTATCAATCTCTTAGTTTAATAGTATGTCTTCACATTGTGAACACAACGAACAATGAAACATAATTTTTTTTTAAAAAGTATTCAAAATTTTCAAAATACAATTTAACACCACTTCTTGTTACTTTATTTTGTAAGATACTTACCGATTATATTTACTTTCATAACTCGTTGTGCACTTCTTAGCCTTTGCATGATTGATTTATTGTCGATAAAGATTATATGATATTGTTTAAATTCCTAAATTTAACCTTGTTAAACCCATATGCAATTGGAGCAACTCACATGAAGTTTAACAAAGTTACACTGATGGCCTTGTATTCGCATTTTATAAAACAAAAGTTTATTTTTTCATTATGGTGCAGTTTTTTTACAAAAATTTCATAATGGGCAAAAAAAAAATTTCAATTTTGTTAAGTTTGCACAATTTTAATATGAAAAATAATAAAATTGTGTCATCACAACACAATTTTAAAATTTAAGTATAATAAAGTATGAAAAATAATAAAATTGTGCCATCACAATACGATTTTAAAATTTAAATGTAATAAAGTTGTTCTGAAACCGTGCTAATGCTTAAAATTATTCTATAATGACACTATTTTCATTCTTAAATAAAATCGTGCCATAATGCACGATTTTTTGATAATAAAATTATGTTAATTTGTCATGATTTAAGGGGAATTTTAAAAAAATGTCTATTTTAAAATTTTGTAAAAAAATTAAAAAATAGAAAAAAAAACACAAAATAAGTTAAGGAATGAACACCTTAAATATTTTGAACAACCAATAGAAGATTTACACCATTACTATATATATATATATATATATATATATAACAAACCTAATGACTTTATGCAAGTTTCATAAAAACTTTACCAAAATCTAGTGTGAGTGAACATTTATGAGATAAAGTGTTATACACTCTTAAGATTGTTCCTTAATGGTTAATATGTTTTTTATTCTTAAGTTGCTTTAACATTATATTTTGTAATATAAAAAAAAATTTAGGGTATCGAAACTTAATATACAATAATGTTTCAATCATTTTGTTATATTTCATCTACTAGTGATGAGATCACTGAAGATTTTGTTACAATATATCAATAATATTTTCATCATTTTGTTATATTCCATATATCAGTGATGACATAATTAGAGATTTTGTCACAATATATCAAGTGATTGTAATGAATTATTATATGTATTAGATAGTTATCTTTTATTGATAGACAATCGTAGAAAGATTTAAGATTTACAAAATAAAAATACTAAACAAATATATAGTTAATAAATATAATAATTGTTAATAAGATAATAATTTATAGTAAAATAAATAATAAAAAATTAAAATATAACCATAACATTAAAATAATTTAACTTAATTATATTTTTCTATATTAATGTAAAAAATAGCAAAGAAGAAATTAAAGAAACAAATAACATAACTTACACTATCCTTCCAAACGATAACATTTGAATAAAAGAAATCAAACTAAAACAATACTCTTATAGAAGATTAGGATGTTATTTTAATTTTTTTGGAATAACGCTTAATTAAATGTTATATTAATACAAGTTTTTATTTCGCAAATTATGTTATAACTATAGTCAATAATAAATAAATAAATTATATTTTATCTTTATAATAAACAATTTATATCATGGCACATTCCTATTTTAATTATAAATAAATTATTTAAAAAATATTAAATTCAATTTAATACATAAGATATTTAAAACAATATTAAAAATACTAAATATATTTTTATTTAAAATAATTATTTTAATTCACATTAGAAACAATAACTCCTAATAATCTTTCACTGGCTAGTATAAAGTCAGATTTAAAAAATAACAAATTTTCATAGTACTTTTATTTATTTATGATATATATATATATATATATATATATATATATATTATTAAGTACAATTTGTAACGACTCTATATAATAACAAATTAAAGAAAAAACAGAAGCCCACACATTAAACTAAAATCGAAATTACATTTATAACCTAGTTGAACAGAACATAAGAGAGAAGGAGCAGCGTTGTCGTTTGAAGGCGCAATTCAGCGTAGGTTTGAAGCAAAGAGAGAGAGATGGAAGGTTGGGACCCGAACACGAAGTCGACTCTGACACAGATCCCTTTGCTAACGACGAAGGCGGGTCCCCGAGACGGCGCGGCATGGACGCAGAGGTTGAAGGAGGAGTACAAGTCTCTCATAGCCTACACCCAGATGAACAAGTCCAACGACAACGATTGGTTCCGCATCTCCGCCGCCAATCCCGAAGGCACTCGTTGGACCGGTAAATGCTGGTACGTCTACAACCTCCTCAAGTACGAATTCGACCTCCAATTCGATATCCCCGTCACTTACCCTTCCACCGCCCCCGAACTCGAACTCCCTCAATTGGATGGAAAGACCCAAAAGGTTCCTTCTTTTCCCTTTTTCCTTTCCTCCTTCTCCTTTTGCTCCTCATTTGTCTGTCTCTGACAACAAAACTTTATTTGCTCCCTCCTTTTTTATTCTATAGATGTACAGGGGTGGAAAGATCTGCTTGACTGTGCACTTCAAGCCTCTCTGGGCCAAAAATTGGTACTTTTTTTTTTCTATCAACTAATCGTGTAAAATTAACCTCATCCTGTTGCTGACTGTGATTATGATTATGTTTGTGGTGACTAAACTACAGAGTTGCCAATGAAATTGGCGAATGGATTTTACACCAAACTAGATGTTAGTTTATTAGGGATTGTTGTGCTATTTGTCGCATATATAATTGAAGTGTTTTTATTAGAATTTTGACAAAGTGGTAATAGTACCTGCTCTCAATGTGGAAGTTGTGTGGAATGAACCAACAAAAATTGAGTATCGGGAAAACCGAAGTTCCTGAATAGTGTATATTAGTTGGGGACAACTTTCATCCTATGAGTTAGTTTTTGCGGTTTAGTCAAGTCCCACTCAAATTCCATATTAAAGTCTGTTATAGTTTTGTTATTGTGCCTCCTTTCATAGTATCCATACACCAAACACAATAGTGTTAAGTGGGAGGGAGTGTGTCGAAAAAGACATGATTTTTGTGTATGATATTATCCATTCACCAAAGACAATAGTGTTAAGTGGGAGGGAGTGTATTGAAAAATACCTAATTTTCATGTTGAGTAAAGACAGGGCCTAAATAATGCATGTAAGTGAGAGGCAATCCCCACAATGCGAGCTAACTTTGGGGTTGAATTAGAGTCTAACCCAAATTTTAAGAGAAGGTACTATTGTGATTGCAATAATTAGGATTGTTAAGGTTCCAACAATAATCAACTAGGATCCTCCTTGGTCAAATGATTTCGTTGATTAATCAATATCTAGAGCTGGATAAGGCATCTAGAAGGTATCTGTTTTCTTCATTCACGTTACTGAATATCTCGAGTTGTTAATGCTAGTGTGTGTCTAGATAGTTAATACGACACTTGATTTGCTTTAGCAGAATATTGATGTGGGGCTTAATGTTTCTGTTTCAAGACTTGTGTTCTAATAGTGATTTGAGATTATTTAGTTTTACGATTTTTTCGTTATTACTGTGGCCTATCAACGATTTAAAGCTGTAGAATACTTTTTGTAGATAAATAACCTACTTTTTGGGTTCAAGTGACATTAATTTTTTGATAGGAGATTTTAGTGAGCATCCTCTTAATGTTTTCTGAATTTAAATAATGATGTGTTTCTGTTCTTGGCTTTCCTTACAGCCCCAGATTTGGCATTGCTCATGCACTTTGCTTAGGTCTCGCACCATGGCTTGCAGCTGAGGTTCCCATTCTTGTGGATTCTGGTATGATTAAGCACAAAGATGACGCAACCACATCAACTGAATCTTAGTTAATCACATGTCTTGCTGAAACTGTAAAAGTAGAACTCAGTTTTTTTTTTTTGTTGCCTGATTGGTCAAGGGAAATAAAAAGAGCTGTATGACCACAGGATTTTTCTTATGTAATCGCAGATTTTGACATAGTCTGGCTGATTAATATATATTACATATGCAACATGAGTGATTTTTATCTGAACTTTCAGTCAAGTTTTCGGTTGAGAAGGGTTTCTCCTTTGTGTTGATGATAAATTTATGGGCTGAATGAAGGTTTATTTGAAACTTACCTGACAGGACAACGTTTGTCTAAACACTAGACATGGTGGCAATTAAAAAGAAAATGAAGCTTGGGTCAACTTGGTCCAAGTTCTTTGTTGATCACTTTTGTGACTAATATTCCTTCTAAATTTTATTCACATTTCTCTTCTCGCCTCTGCCTTCCCTTGATTTTTTCTTACCAAGAACTATTCAACACACTTAAGTTTGTTATTTGTATAATTCAACAATTTTCTTTTTTTATTGATGCCTTTTTCTATAACCATATTTTATTCTGCAATGTAAAGAGTTTTCTTAGCGTTCTGATTTGTAGGCAAAAAATATGATCTAGCATGACATTGGCCTTGTCTACCTTATTAATATATAGACCGGCCGCGTTTGACTTCATTCCTGTTCTTGCAGCCCTCTTCGCCCTGTATCTTCTAATTCTTTGTTACAACTGCAATTCCTTATTAGAAGACTTATTTTGTGGTTTCAAGCTATCCCATGTTAACAATTATTGCTATAATGCCAGTGTTCTCATTTTCTGATATCGGCAACACCATGCGATCAGAACCTCCATCATCAGCTGTTAATATGTAAACAAACCCTTTTCCCATTCCCCCTAGGATAATTATGTTCGAGAATAATACATAAACCTGTGTTGCCTTTGCCTTCACCAACTCTAAAACTCTAAAACTACTTTTTACTAGAAAATTGTAGTCCCGTACTCGTGTGACTGGTTGGTTTCAGAAGAGTTGTTTTAGTAGTTATAAATAATTTTGTTTTTGGATGTCTATAATCATCGTGGCAGTCTGATGTTGAATGAAAAAACCAAGATTGATCTTGGCACAATTTTCGAACTTGTACAACAGAAGTGAAAATTTTAACTTTCTCCTTTTGTGGTGAATGGCATATAAAACAGACAACTTACTACGTAGTTTTCATTGCCGTGGACAACGTGTATCTAATAATGTAATCAGTTCAGCCCTTAAAAGAGTACAATTTTGATAAATTAGAAGAAGAAATGTTGACTTGGCTGGATTATCCAAACCAACGTTTGAATTAGTTTAATTATATTTAACTACAACTAAACCAATTAAATTTAATAGTGTTGGGTTTGAATATTAATTTAACAAATTCGAACCAAATTAATGATATTACTTTTTTTATTATTAATGTTTGGAATTTTATGATATGCTTACATGTATCGTTTTAAATTTGTTTTATATGAGGGACGTTAATTAACATAAAATCACATTTTCTCTTAAAATAGAGTTTTATGTTAATGCATCACATTGAACTTAGTTCATTCCAACCAATGAAACTCAATTTTAATATGATTAGTTTGGTTTGAATTGTGAAACAAAAAATATAAAAAATTAAATAAATTCATTTCAATTTAAATTAATTGATTCAAATTTTATTGTTTTGATTCGTCCACCATAAGTAGAAAGTTGATTTCTTATTTCTTTCGTCCATCTTTGTCTTTCCTTTTCTCAATAGAATTTGTGTGTATCATTGCTTTTTGTTCTCTTGTGCTTTACTTTTAGCAATTTTAAGTTTTCCTTAGAAAGCAATTAGTTCATAACAGGTGGAAGTGTGGATTCTTAAAACTGAGAGTGATTAATATTAATAACTTCTTAAATATTGATTAATAGTAATAACAACAGGTAGAAGTTAATTCTTAAATATGTTTCGATATAGTAATAAATTGTTATAATCAATCCTAATTAATTCAATTATCATACTAGCAGAAGGAATGAACAATAGAACATGGTAATAGTGAGAATATTAATCCCAATAAACTGAACAAATCTTGTGAGTATTATAATTGAATCCCCTACCAAACTGTTGGTCGGTCGGGCAGAGTTCGTAGGTGGAAGTAACTGGCAACAGAAGTAGGAGCAACATGTGTTCCAGACAGCATGAGAAGTAAACTGAAAGGAGAACAATTATCTTGGGATGCACCCCATAGTATGCACATAAATGGAATGAAGGTAATTTCAAGCTAAAGACATCTATAATCATAATTTGACACAAAGTTGAGAAGCACAGAGCATAAGTGTGAGAAGCTGAGGAAGACATGTGTAGAAGCATATTCTGATGGGGTTTGTGTAAAGCAGAGATAAATGCTTAAGACATAAGGCTGAAGAAGAAAGTTTGTGTTATATACAGATGTTGGGCATTCATAGCCTGGGGCAGTAGTTGGATTGATATTTCTGAATCAACTTGCTGGGGTCTGCTACTTCATGCCTCCCTATTTTCCCATTTAATATTTTCTATCTATGTGCTATTTTTCCTAAAAATGGAAACTCATTGCTGTTCTTGCCTATTCAAGATCATCACTCCAAGCAATATATTGTTGATTACTTCTTACCAAACGTTTTAGGTGCCTTCAAATCAAAAATTAAAGGATGGGACATTTTACACATCTGTTAAATATGCATATAAAATGACAAAATATATAGATCATTATATTGTATTTAAATACTAGGAATTTGAAAACTTACACTATACTTTCAATAGTTTTTTATTTATCCTTTTAGGCCCTCTTAATTATTATATTTTTGATTATGTGTCTTTTTTGTTTCATTTTGTTTGTCCCCATCTGGTGATAATGTACCAACCACATGTTTTTCTAAATAATAGCATGGACTAAAATGAGAATATTTCAGGATAAGTTATATAAAAAGTGTCTAATTTTACAGAGCTGGAAAAACAATAATATCAAATGTTAAAATGAATTCTTTTACAGTGACAATTCCAAATGGTGGAATTAGTGATGATGTCAGTTATGAAGGTTTAGCGATGACAGTAAGATAGAGAAACTAATTGGGGGAACATAATGAAAGGTGATAAAAGGAACAAGAAAAGTGAATATTGTACTCTATGTGAAACAAATATTGGTTTTCTAATAGGGCTACTAGTCTCATATGATTCAGAGTCCATCCTACTTTAAATACATATTTTTTTTTTAATTACGTGAGATACCTTCTAAAAATAAAATCCTGATGAAGTTTCTTATCAATATCTTAAATGTTTAATAACGTTATCTCATCAAACATGTGGTGAACAATTTATAATACATATATTTTTTTACCTTTTTATAATGATACATTAAAATTAGACTTGTATTTTCAGTTAAAATAAAATCCTAACAGGCTTACTTTCTTTTTTCAGGGGTTAGTATACACATATTTTTGTAATCTACTGTGTATCTTCTAGTCTCAAGATTTTTGTAATACATCAGAAGTTGTTTAGATCTGCATATGGAAAGTTTAGAAGCGAGGAAGTACAGAAAGTTAAAAAGAACTAATGAGTTAAATATTAATTAATTACGAAAAAAGAAGAACAAAGAGGTTAATATTCTTTCTTTTTCACGTAAATGAGATTTGTAACGAAAGTGTACATTACATAATAAAATTATAAAACAATGATAATATTAACGAAAAATATTAATAATAATTTTATAAAATTAATAATAAATTAATGTTAAAAAATTGAAAATAAGAATGAAATTTTAAATAATAATTATAATAATAAAAATAATAAAATGTAAAATGATAATAAAAATATATTTATAAAATAATAATATTAATAATAATAATTTTAATTTTTTATTTTAATTTTAAAATAATATAATTTTATTAATTAAAATAATAATAATTTATCAATCACACCTAATAAATTAATTATATTAATCTTAAATTAATTTTAATTATAATTTTATCTATTAAAAAAATATTTTATATCAAATCACTCACAAAAATTTATAAACCTTTTTTTCTATATTTAAACAATTAAATTTTTTAACATGTTTTCATCTCAGATCGACTCGATATTATATTCTATCTTAGATATTCTCTGTTCATCTGAAGAAGTTTTTACTATATTTATTATGATTCTCCATTTAGATGCTTTCTCTGCTACACATATACTAATGGTGATTATTTGTATTTAAAATATATAAAAGGTAAAACAACATAGAAAAGCGGAGACTATGCCACCCAAATTAATGACATTGAGGAAAGAAGTTTTCTTTCTACTCCAAAAGAAATGCAATCCTGGGTTTAGACTGATTCGCCTGTCTAAACCAAAATGAAAAAAAAAAAAAAAAACAAATTAAGTTTTTGAATCTGAATCAGCTAATGAATTACAGAAAGGAGTTTGATAAATGGAAGTGTTACAGTAATTACAGAGAAGACTGTTTTGATTTGATTGGTGGAAAAGGAGTGTGGATAAAGCATGCAGCGCCCGCCAATTAGAAGTCAGAGAAATCTCTTATATCAATCAAACCCATAAGGCACTCCCTTTTCGTATCAAAGCCACACGCCCGAGACCAAATCAGAGACAGAGAGAGAGAGAGAGGAGGGTCAACATTAACATTGCAACACTCTTCCGATTCCCCTTTTCCGTCGTCTACCAGTGTCCCTCCTCTCTCACATTTACCCCTTCGTCATCTTCCGCCTCAATTCCCCTTTCCTTCTTTTTTAGGGTTAGGGTTCTCACGCCCCAATGGCACTTCCATCCACATTCTCCGCTGCAAAATTTGAGGCCCTGTTCCTCAAATCCTCGTCTTCCTCTTCCTCACAATTTCCTTCAAGGACGTCACCCACGGCTTTTCCCGGCCGTAACAGAAGAACCTTCGTTCGGAGAGGGATTGTCCGTTGCGACGCTCAGCCCTCTGATGCATCGGTTGGTCCCAATAATGCTACCTCTCTCTCCCCTCTTGAGCAGCTCAAGACTTCTGCTGCTGATAGTAAGTCCAGATTATCTTACATTTTGTTTTATTGCCTTCCTAATCTCTTTAATTCGGCATCCCCGTTTCTCCCATCATTTCGATCTTTTTCCCCGTAATTCCGCTCAAGTTTGTCGTTTTGTATTTTTTTCTTTGTTTGGTGAAAACACTCTCAGTGTTATTTAAACTTGGTCTTGTATGTCAAGCCCAGACATTAGTTGTAGAACTGCAGAAAATTTCTTCACATACTCTTCTCTGCAATTTTGCTGGGCGATTGTACTGTTTGACCTGAATGTGGAACAGTGTAGTGGGTGCTTGAAATATTAAAAAAATTGCAGCTTTACCTGGATTCATATCCTCACTATTCGATTTGTATTCAAGGATTGAGCTTTGCACCTTGGCATTTTCCCTCTTTGATTGTTTTGTCAATGATTATTTTGTCATTGGTGTATGTAATTTGATTACTGGTTCTTTCGGTTGATGTTAAAAAGGGAAGAAAGGGAATGAAATTGGGATGTTCCAAGTGATTGGGCTTTTGTGCTTCATGACTATGTTTTATGTAGACTTGTAGCTTTCCGAAATTGGGACTTGAAGTAAAGGTCCAGAAGGATGTTTACAGCAGAGGCTTTCATTGGTTGATTTGTACGGGTTAATTATCAGAAGTTTTCCAGTTGCAGCTTCTAAATGATTTGTAATTTACTTTAACAGGGTATACAAAGGAAAGGAGCAGCATTGTTGTCATTGGGCTCAGTGTGCACACAGCACCTGTGGAAATGCGTGAAAAACTAGCCATTCCAGAAGCAGAATGGCCTAGAGCTATTGCAGAGCTGTGTAGTCTTAATCATATTGAAGAAGCAGCTGTTCTGAGCACCTGCAACCGAATGGAGATATATGTTCTTGCACTGTCCCAACATCGTGGTGTCAAAGAAGTCATGGAATGGATGTCAAAAGTAAGTGTCAAGTTTATTACCCAGATGGTATCTGTAGTGCATTATTAAATATTTACATGCGTGTTCTTTTCTGCAGACAAGTTCTGTCCCTGTTTCAGAGCTAAGCCAGCACCGGTTTTTACTTTACAACAATGATGCCACACAGCATCTTTTTGAAGTATCAGCAGGTCTTGATTCTCTTGTTTTGGGAGAAGGTCAAATCCTTGCTCAGGTTAAGCAAGTTGTTAAAGTTGGACAAGGAGTTAACGGCTTTGGGAGAAACATCAGTGGGCTATTCAAGCATGCAATTACTGTTGGTAAAAGGGTTAGAACTGAGACTAACATTGCTTCCGGGGCAGTTTCTGTGAGCTCAGCTGCTGTTGAGTTGGCCTTTATGAAGCTACCTGAAGCCTCACTTGACAAAGCCAGGATGTTGGTTATTGGGGCTGGCAAGATGGGAAAGCTTGTGATCAAACATTTGGTGGCAAAAGGTTGCAAAAAGATGGTTGTTGTCAACAGAACTGAGGAGAGGGTTGCTGCAATTCGTGAAGAACTGAAGGATATTGAAATCATCTACAAACCCCTTTCAGAAATGCTCACCTGTGCCGGTGAAGCTGACGTAGTGTTCACCAGTACTGCATCAGAAACCCCATTATTCTTGAAAGCTCATGTCAAAGATCTTCCTCCTGCTAGTCAAGATGTTGGAGGCCGTCGCTTTTTCATTGATATCTCTGTTCCCCGAAATGTGGGTTCATGTGTCTCAGACCTTGAGCATGTGCGAGTTTACAATGTTGATGACCTTAAAGAGGTTGTGGCTGCCAATAAAGAGGATCGCCTAAGAAAAGCAATGGAAGCACAGGCAATCATTGCTGAAGAATCTAAGCAATTCGAAGCTTGGAGGGACTCGCTGGAGACTGTCCCTACTATCAAAAAATTGAGGGCTTATGCGGAAAGAATCAGGCTCGCCGAGCTTGAGAGATGCTTAGGTAAGATGGGTGATGATATACCTAAAAAAACACGGAGGGCTGTGGATGATCTTAGTCGGGGTATAGTGAATAAGTTGCTTCATGGTCCAATGCAACATTTAAGGTGCGATGGGAATGACAGTCGGACTCTTAGTGAGACACTGGAGAACATGCATGCTTTGAATAGGATGTTCAACCTTGAAACTGAGATATCTGTTTTGGAGCAGAAGATTCGAGCCAAGGTAGAACAAAACCAGAAATGAAACCAACACCAATTTCATTGATCATAATGATTTATTCTCTCCATTAGAATAAGAGGAAACATCCTCATCTGTTAGGACATTAGTTGCATAGCTGAAACACCTAAAGTGTCCATGGGATCCTTTCGTTTGCTTGGCCTAACATCAAAGCGTTTGTGTTTCTTGGTCATGTGTTTTCACCCTGTTCTTCCGCAGCCACTTGGCTTTGTATTATACAAAATGAAGTGTTTTGTTGAGCTTTGTATTTACCTCGAATAATATTTTTCTAAAATGTGTCCCTGTATCGGAATGTTAATTGTAACTGCCGAGCTTGTATACTAGACAGAAGATTGGTTTTGCACTACCCACGTCTTTCTTGGTCCAGGTTTATTCACACTTCTTTTAGTTTTTAGATTTTGTAAACCATATATTCGGGACCAGTCACTAGTTTATCTACATTGAAGGCTGCCCGTGCTAGCATTGGCCAGTTAAAGCAATGAATTAGGAAAGTTGATTATTAAAGGGAGAGGAGATCTGTTTAAAACAGAAACAACTAAAAAAGCTAGGAAAACAAATTACTCGAACTGTCCAGCAATTCAGCATATCAGGTAGCTCACTGCAGAACTCCAATTGTGATGAATGGCAAAGCTATATTATAAAATATGTGAGTAATAGCACCAATCACACTTTAAAAAAATAAAAAATTAAGTAAAAGAATAGATGAGTATTGGTGTTTGCCTAGCCTAGTTATGAATTTCGTTGATATCTTCCTACTCCTTTTGGATTTCTCTATTTATAAGCATTTTTTTTTATCTAAGAATGATAAAGATAAATTAACATATATGATATAATTTTAAATCTTTTAACTGAATCCTAATATCAAAATAACTAGTAATAAAATCCTATCTTAATTATTAAATAATAACTAACCATTTAAATCTTATCTTAATTAATAAATAATAACTAACAATCAAATCTTATCTTAATCACTAAATCTTAATTAATTTTTTTTTCTACATTCTCGACATAACAATCCTCGCCCCTTCAAGATTCACCTTATCCTCAAGGTGGAAAGAAGTAAAATTATGTTGAATATCGGAGGCCAATTCTCAAGAATTTTCGAACTTGGGGGATCCTTCCATTGAATCAAAACTTCATATTGTCCTGCTGTTTTGTTACTTTGCTAGAACTTGTGCTAGTTCGACCAATAATTCCCAACCTGTACGTACAGATGGTAGGGGCTGTGTTGGAGTATCTGGTTTTATACATTTCTTAAGGAGAGAGACATGAAAAACTGGGTGTACACAAGTGGAGTTTGTGAGTTTGAGCTTGTAGGTTACCTTTCTAATTCTTTCTAAAATTTCACAGGGTCCATAAAATCGAGCACTTAGTTTTTTATTTAATTTCCTCGCCAAAATCTTCATGCGATATGGTTGAATTTTAAGAAAAACCCTGTCTCCCCGTTGAAATTCAACTTCACGTCTTTTTTTGTCGGCATACATCTTCATCCTTTGTTGTGCTTGGTCCAAATGCATCTTTAGTTCATCCAACATTGAATTTCTTTCCTGTATCAGGCACTGAATTTCTTCTATAGTTGCATATCCTTCTCCTCTCAATAGTGGAGGAGGATTCCTTCCATATAGAGCTTTGAATGGTGACATTTTTTTATAGAACCATGGTAATTGGTATTATACCAATACGCTGCCCATGGTAACCATTTTGGCCACTGTCTTGGTTTATAACCTGAGAAATAACTAAGATAAGTTTCAACACATTTATTGACTGCTTCACTTTGCCCGTCAGTTTGAATATTGTATGTTGAACTCATCTTGAGTTTAGTGTCAGCTTCCTTGAAGAGTTCGGTCCAAAAAATATTTATAAACAATTTATCCATGTCTGAAATGATTGAGGTTGGAAACCCATGTAATTTAATTATTTCTTGCACAAAGAGTGTTGTTACCTCCTTTGCCTTTATATGCATGAGAGAGTGAAAAAAGTTAAAGAGAAAATGCTATAATAAATTAGAGAGAAGTTAATAAAAGATTACTTTTTAGTTTTGCGTTATTTCCCTAGAAATCGGTAGAAAAAGAATGATAGCGTGCTCTCATGAAGAATGTGTATTGTCCGAAATAATTTCTAAGAATTGATAAATTTATTATATAACTTCAATTACACTAAAATATAATTGTGTTTTACTAAATTACCTATTGAATATTTAAAGTATTGTTGGTTTGTTAAAGCTTTTATTTTATTGAGTGAAAGAGACAATGTAACTTATAAATTTAAAATATAACAACTCGTAATAATTACCTCTGAAACAGTAGATAACATAAGGCAAAAAAATATTTTAAAAAATGAAAGAAATATCTAAAAACAGACAGCAAAATCTCCCTAACCCCACCCCTTGTGTTTTGGGTAGAAGGGGCTTGATGAGTCCACAAGGGTGGCCCAACACACTACATTGAAAGAAGATCTTTTACTCCAAACAGAACAACACAATACAGCTACAGTTCAGAACATAAGATTACAACTTATGTAAGGCAGACTTGCTCAAAACTACAAAATTGCAGGGTTACAATGCTTTGAACAGAAACCTTGACGCGTCACTACCACCATTGTACACCCTAACATCCCACACCATTTCAGACCCAATCATCTTAAATTCTCGTGACTTAACTATTATATCACCACATGCAAGTGTGAGAGAAAGGAACGTTGCGTGACAGAACAATAGGGACAAGTAAAAGGTCTATTAAATGAACTTGATTGTCAACATGTTTAGTTTGTATTCTTGTGGCCGAATAATCAAGTAACATTTTTCATGCCGATTTTGAGGTAGAGGAAAATTGAAACTATTGTATACTAACTAAATGGAAAGTGAATAGTAGTACTCAACATTTGTAATGATCATTAAGATGCAAGAAATGCAACAAAATTACTAAATGGTGACTTGATTATTATAAAACATGATTAGACTTAATGTATTGTTTTATGGCAATCTTATGATTTTATATACATATTTCATATTGCTACAAGATTATGACTTACGATGTAAAATTTTATCCAATTTATGTTTTGTGATTTTTGAAATGAAATCATTAAATATTGGGCAGGTGGTCACGGACATCACAGCAGGATTGTGAAATGTAACTGGTATTCCCCTGTCCTCTTGTGTTGATTTTGGGTCCATATCTGAAAAAAATCAATCGTTGGAATTGTTAAACGTGGGCTTAAAATCCCCACAAGAATAACTGAAAAGCAATGCCATCATATTGCCATGCAAATAAAATCTCCATCCAGTCCTGTACGAATACAAAGGTGGTCTCTCTCCTACAATGCCACGTGAAATTGAGCCTACAAAACACTCACTTGTTTAGGGTTTCTATGGCTGCATTTCACCATTTTTTTTATATTACACAAATTTATTATTATTTTCATTAGATTGTCACTAATTAAGCATAAAATATAATAAACTTATACCCTTGAATTTTTCTCACAAATACGTAGTGAGCAAAAAGGTAAATACATTACATAATAAAATCATGAAGAATATGTAATATTTTTCTTAGTAATTAAACAAGAAAATTAATAAATTGTTGTAAAAATAAATAGAATTATTGAATAAACCATCAATATATTTCGAGTAGTTTCTATAATGAAACTACTTAATGTAGCCTTCATATATTGAATATTTAACGATTTAATCCTTAAGTTAATATATTCTATTAATATTTAACATCCAAATAAATATCAAAATTTTAGGAAATATTGATATAATTATTTTATTTTAGGGATCATTTGAGAGAGAGAGGACAACATTTATTAGGAAATATTTGTTTATGTTAATGGTCTATTTATATGGATAAAAAATATGACAATATTGCATATTTGTTTTTAGTGATGTGAAGAGAAATGCGAGTGGAGAAAGAAAGAAACATGGAAGGTTAGTGGAGAAAGAAAGAAACATGGAAGGTTAATAATTAATATTTTTGTTTCTATCTTTTCTGCACAAGAAAAACATATGATAATATTCTTTGTATGTGAGCATTCTGACCATTATTACAATAAGTGTACCTTTTTTCACCATAAATTACAGGTGTAAGAGTAATAGATTATGTTGTTTGTTGTGTTTCGTTGTTTATAACACATATGTTTTGATAGTATAATAGTGAGTACTAATAAGTCTCTTTTTCAATGTAATAAATTTTCAAAATTATTAACAAGATATATTAGAAAAGATGAAGTATATTATAGTAGAAAGAATTAGAAAGAAATTTACATAGCTTCATCTACTAGATCATAAAGCTTTGAAAAAACTTCGACTCATCTTACCAATGTGAGTCTTATGTAGCATAAGAATATAACTATGTAGTACTAAGGTATGAGAAGTGTAGGTCCATTATACTGAAATAAAATTTATCAAACATTGTTGACGAAATCTATCAAACAATGTTGATAGACTAGAATATTGAATAATCTAATTAAGAGAAGTTTGTAGTATAACTTAAGAAATTGATATGGGATAGACGAAATATCGTACATTTGCTAGGTAGCAAAATTTGTCTAAGTTATAATCATGGTTTTACGTTACTTTAGTTTAAAAGAACTTGTTACGCATCTATTTGCATTTACTGTATATTTTTGTACGTCTATTATATTTAACTAATCGTATAATGATTTCGTTTCATCTAATAGAGAAAAAATAGATGAGAAATGCTTTGACATAATTAAATAGATTTTATTGAGTTGAATCAATGGTTCTACTAGGTACAAGTGATACGAAAATTTACATGATATTTTTGTTTGTTACAATAAGATAAAGGTTGGAGTCCTATACAACGTTTGTACCTTTTTTCCTACGACTTTGAACTACAACTCCTTTTACTTTAAGTTGGTGGAGTTCAGCTGTTTTCTAGAGTTCTCCGATCCCCTCTAGTTTACTAGATCTTTCTGGAGTCTAGATTAGGACACCATCCATTCATCTGTGTCCTACTAGAGTTTCTAGAAGATCAGGTTGAGTCATCGTCCATTAAAAGATCATAAAGACTCCTTTTGATTATATAGATGTAGTCTATGGATCCAGAAAAACACATGAAAGTGAGATATATATACATATGAAAATAGTATTGCGTCAATTTTTTTTAAGAAAAAAATAATATATTTTCAAGAATACATCTTCCTTAGCTTTTGAAAGCATAATACAATCATTCCAAATCATTTGTAATATCCATTCCTTGCATTATCTGAATAACTTCAGTAAAATACTTGGAATATGATATTCGTCAAACATTTGGATGAAAGTCCCTAGTCATTATTACTATCACTCTTATTATATTCAGTTATATTATTTTCACACATACTACAGGTCAACATTGAGAATGTACCAATAATAATAAAAGTGACATTTGCAATAACTAGTAAGGATAGATGAGGATGTGCATATATTAAACTCCACTATCAACACTTCAATTTAACTCATCTCAATCTCCAAGGAAACAAGCATGCCAAACTGGTACATCATGATCATGAGACCTTTACTCCAATAAGGAAAATCACAATAGATATCAAGAATATTATCAAAGAAATTATACAGTAAAATTATGTAAAATGACCAATATTTCAAAATATATCTCATATAAACTGAAAGTTAAAAATATGAATTATAAAACCAGTTTATCTCAGATAATGAAATATTTTATAAAGGACCCGAGTAAAATTTGAGAAAAGTTATTTTTTTAGGCAATAAAGAATTAAAAAAAGGGGTAAAAAAGGTTACCCAACCTGAATACAACACACATAACTGAAAAGTTCATAGTTGTACAAACCAAGCCAATGCTATCAAAAGCTAACCCATCGACGGAACTCACGAATACAACCCCTCTACAAAAAATATCATGCCTAGAAAGATTTGTATTGATATAATCTAAAAAAACAACATTCTAAATATATAACATCCTACTGATCACATGGCTTGGTCAAAACTTCGTTCTATTAGCTAAAAATTTTGTCTATCATATTGTTAGAGGAAAAATTTCTCCGTTGTAACTACACATCACTTTTATACCCTGCTTAACCAACATCAACCATACCTACTAACAAAAACAATAATAACCAATGTCCAGACAGTATATACCCTCAGGCCTTGGTTTTGTTTCAGACCAAAAAACTGAGGGTCTAATTCAAGAATAAAAACCTCCTCTACCACCTTTGGCTACTCATGTTACTTAATCATATTCAAACTTAGACATGGTTGTAGGCATCAATCACAAAATGGAGAAAAATATATTTTTGTATTTTTCTCTAACCCCAACCCAAGATTTAGGTTGAATCTCATCCAGTATCTATTGTTATTGAAGATACTATTTTTACTATGTTTCCTTATGTGCCAAACTACTAGTACAACATAACATACTCTACACATTTTCCCCTTTTCGTCTATCCACAATTTGCCCAAACCACATAAAATGAATTTTGGCTGAGTTATGGTGTACTAGTTGCACACTTAGACAATTTTCACAAAGCTTTCGAATAGAGCTCGAGACTTTGCAGGTAAACATTAGATGGCCCACACTTTTCTCACAATGATTACATAAAATACACATTTTACTCTTATCTGGGATGCCAATCCTTGCCAAATTATCTCTAATGGGAAGCCTATTAAGCATTACCCTCTAAGCACAAATCTAGGAAGAGGGTAAGGCTCTAATCTTCCATAATCTATGGAACATTTCCTCTTTCTAACCTAGTCCAATCCCTATAACTTTGCAATATGCATCTTTTACTGTATATACTACTTCTTTAGTCCCTCTCCATATCCATAGTCTTCTTCATTAGGAAAAAACTTGCATCGCTGAATACAAAGAAAAAAATTCCAAAACACTTGTTCTTCCCATTCAAACCAAGTCCCCTTCCAATTCAGATTCCATTTCAAACTTGCTCATGCCAAACCCATAACTCTTCTATTTTGAGATTGTTTTGGGTCGAATTTGCATAAATTCTTATAAACTTCTCCTTCAAAATAAAATCCCTTGCTCAGCAATCATCCCAAAAAACAACCTTGTTTCCTCTACCAATCCTCCAGGCAATATTCTCATTAAACCATATACCTTCCTCGGTATTTTCACAAATGCTTCTTAGGTCCCTCCACCATCCAGATTCATTCCTACTATTTTTATCTTGAACTATACTTCTCCAAGACCCATACTTTGATACAAAAATCTCTTTCTACAACCCTTTTTTATCGGTTCATAACCTCCATTTCCACTTAGTTAGGATGGCCTTATTAAAGCTCATAATATCTTTAGTGCCTAGTCCACCACTAAATTTACTCTTACACAAAGAATCCCATTTAACCCAGGTTATCTTCTTCCTGCCATACCTCATCCCCACAAGAAGTCACGTGGTATCTTTATCATTTCTTTATATACAAATTTAGGAATCTTAAACACAAATATATAGTAAATAATATATTAGGATAGAACAAATTGTATTAGCATAACCCTTTCTGCCATAAAAATGTGTCTGCCCTTCCACCTAGAAAGCTTATTTCTCATTTTCTCAATCAACTCTTTCCAGAACATAACTCTGCTTTGATTATCTCCTATTGGTGCTCCTAAGTACACAAAATGAAAATTCGTAATTTTACATTTAAGCAAGACAAAGTATCTCCCTAAGCTAAATTGATCAGTCCCTACCCTTTTATTGACCTCTTACATAAATTAACCCTAAGTCCCGATGCAAGTCTTTAATAAACTTTTGATAAATACTTTTTTAGTTGTGAGGATTTAGGGTTACCTCACAAAAATACAAACAGACTACAATACATATGCACATCTCCTTTCCTCTACCTTGGGAGTAGAGCTTCCCTCATAAATGTTTTCTCATAAGTTTCTCTCATATTTTCTTTTTTCATATTTTGGTGTGATTTGCGACTTCACAATTACTCTTATTATATAAAAGTCACGGGTGGTCATTACTCATTTGTAAACTATATAAACTATATCGTTGTAATTCAACTTGATTTAGTTAGAAAGAGATAAGTAATAAGATATGATATGTCAATGGTGAATAGTAAGAAATTGGATTCATACATTTAACCTTATTTATGGTATTGAATGCAGAAGAATATCTTTATTCTCTAAAGATATTCCTTCTCAATAGTTAAATATGTTCCATCATAGTAAAATTCTAATAATCCTTCCTAAAAATCAAAACTTATAAAATTCTAATAATCATTCCTAAAAATCAAAACTTATTCATATGAATTTGTAATAATCTATAAGTAGGGGTTAATTAGTTTGATCTAAGGTTTTACCTCGTATTGTATCATTTATTTAAGATTATTGATCCTCCACTTAAACTATAAATAGAGAAAATCATATATTTATCCAATATCTAGATTCTTAAATCTAATTTTATGATATATATATTTTGTTAATATAAGTTTTGACTCTCAAATCTTCAAATATTTTTTAGAAGATTTAAGTGTCAACTTTTTTTTCTAATAATCCTAAAAAAATGATATAAATTGAATAATATTAAATAATTTATAGCTGTTAAGTAATTTTATAATATTTTTAAAAATTTGGAATGTTGTACATGATGGTATTATAATGTGAAATGTGTTATAATAATGAATAAGAGGACTTTCTTACTATGTTATATAACATAATAAAATAATAATATTAAAATAATACTAATAAAGTATCTAAAAAGTATTAATAATAAAATAAAAATAATTAAAAATAATAATATTGTTAATTATATACATTAAATAAATATGCTAATAAAAATAATATTATTAAAAAATATTTAAAATAATAATAATATTAAAAATTATAAAATAATTTAATATTTAATTAACATTAATTTATAACAATAGGGAGAATTTGGTCAATCTATTGAATATATCACTTTATATATATTTTTTAAAATTTATTATATTAATCAAATCATAAACTTTTGGTTCACTTCTCGTCATTTTTAATTATTTTCTTTCATTTTCCACTTAATCAAATCCACACTAATCTTCCTAATCTAAACCCACCCTCTTTTTCTTCGTTTTCTTGTTTTTTTCAACTCCTGAAATCCTCTTCCTAATCTTCTTAATCAAAACAGACCCTCTTTTTCTTGGTTTTCTTTGTTTTTCAGTCCCTCTAATACACCCCATGTTATAAACAGAGGGCAAAGAAAGAGTAGTGCTATAATTGGATTAGTGGATATATAAGATATGAAGGGTTGATAGGTAGGGTGTTGCAGCCCATGGATTATTTATAGCGCAACAGGAACTGACATAAAAAGCACGCCCCTTGGTGGCGTAGGCCTGGATTGTGTATTGTTGTTGTTTGTGGCAGCTCCTCCTCCTCCTACTCCTACTCCCAGTAACACTACCAAGAATAAACCATAACACCACTGGACCAAGAACAAGACGGCCAGATGGTGATGGATTCGACAACTGAGACTCCCATTTGGGCTCCACATCTGACATCTCTGTTCCAGATCCTCCTTTGATGCTAACTAACTAAAATGGCCCCTCATCTCTCCATTGAATCACTCACCCTTGCCTACCTATCTAATAATCTCCATATCTACTTCCGACCCCACCAAGTAGCTGGAAATTTGTTGTCCATCCCAACAAGCTAAGCTTCCTGACACAGACCATTTTTATTTTTGGACTCCCCGGCCATTACTTTTTCCAGGTATAAATTTCACTACCCATAAGCGCACCAGATAATAATCTCCGTCACTCGCGGATTAGGTTTATCTCATCTCCAAGGTATAAGGACCTACTACTACTACTTACTTATTTTCCCCCTTCTTTTACCACCTTCTATCTTCCTTTATTTTATTTTGTCACGTACCTCAGTGTAACGCTTATGATTGCATTTAACTTTGGGCCCCTTCAAATTTGATTTCTGAATCGCCAAGGTAAGGGTACTTGGATGAAAGATGGAAAAAACTGAAAAAGCATCATGCTGCCATGGAACGTAATCATTTGTTCATCATTAAGTTCTGTCTTCTGCCATGTTTTTCATCCAAAAGATCATTTTAGGGTGGTTCGTAGTCCGCTACTTAATTATTAGCCGCACAAACCCACTACATTAAAACGACAACACAAATCTTAAACATGACAGTATCATCGACTTCCGAAAAGCCAAGCATAAAGAGAGAGACTTTATAGATTAGTACTAGAATGGCATTTACAACTTTCTAGTGTTGTCTACTACCCTTTCATATCATAAACTACCAATCTGAAGATGGCAGCAGCGGAGTTTAGATTTGTTCTGGGTGGTGTGGTTGAAAAGCAAATGATTAAAATGGAAAACAAGAGTGTATATAAAAGGCACAAGACAGAAAGACATGATGGAGGATGCATCCAATGAATTTCTCCCATTTGAAGGGTGGGCCATACCCTTTCTTCTGTGGTCATCTTCCAATGCAGAAAGGGCCGCGCCGTCTGCTACCACCTTGTCCCCATTCCATTCCCCTTTTCTTACCTTCTCTCTCTCTCTCTCTCGCATATGCCTCTACATTTTAAAATAATAAAAAGAAAACATAATTTAAAAAAAGAAAATTAAAACCTAGCGTTTTCGAAGCCGTGCAAGTCGCTCACTCTGTTCAAAGACTTCTTCATCATTGCCATCTTAGCCAGCTTCTCGGCGGCTCTCCAAGCCGACGTGGGTGTAAGCGGCTCGCCATTCTCGTCCACCAAAGTCACCTCTCTCTCATTCCCTCTTCTCCGCTGTTGCACAATTTGCTGCTGCTGAAGCTGCTCGTGCTGCCTCCGCCAGTGAAGCTCTGCCAGCTCAGCCTCCAAGGCGCGAATGTAGTCTTCAGCCGAAGCGGCGTTGGAGTGCATGAGAAGTGCACGCGCGGAGGCAAGCAAATGATGCGCGCTGGTGAAGTCAGGGTTGTGCTCAAGAAGCCTTCTGGACTCTGCAATGGCTCGGGTGGTTATGAAGAGATTCCTGAGCCTCTGGATCCTAGTACCGGAACAACGCAGGCTCTGAGGCGGCGGGACCAGAAGACCCTGCTCCCTACCGTATACGATCTCCTGGCTAGCAGGGTCCTTGTAGAGGCACCGTACAGCCATCACGTGGTGGGTCCCAGCTCCTGACGACGCGGGAACTCTCAATTCCACCAGCAGCTCCCTCTCTTCCTCCGCGTACAAGTCACCCAACCGCACCGCCCCTGAGCTCAGCAGACTGGGCCTTCCACTGCACGAGTAAATCGCGCTCATCTCAACTGCCTCTGACTCGAACCCCACTTGAATCCTCAAGTCCTGTACCACCACGCTCAGAAGCCCACCCACGCACTTCGCAAACGCCTCCTCCCCCGGTTCCTGGCTGTAACCGCTTTTCGCCCCGAACCCGAAAGCGTGAACCGGAATCTCGATATGCGCGAACCGCGTCGACGACACGTGGCTCGACGACTTCCTCTGACTACCGCTACTGTTACCCCTCTGATTCTGAACCCTCTCTTCTTGACCGTCCGATAACAGCATCACGCTCGCCACCGGGTTTCTCTCCCTGCGATCCTCTAACACTCTCGTCGCTTTCCTCAACGCGTCGCCTACGCTCGACCCTTGACCCGCCACCAGCCTGTCAACTATGCGTCGAGCCACGCGCTGTCCTTGGGCTGTCATTACGCGCAGCGGTAAGAGCCGTTTCGATGTGCCGGAGAAAGCAACGATCGAGAGCCTGTCAGCGGGGCCGAGCGAAGAGATAACCAAACGCATCGCGCGCTTTAGCATATGCAGCTTCGCGCCGGTCATGCTTCCACCAACGTCCAGCACGGTGACGAGATCTATCGGCGCACGCTGCGATGGCGCCGCGCTGCTCCGTGGTGGAGGCGGCGGCGGTGGAGCCTTCACTTTCAAGACCAAAGCGTAGGTCTCGTGCGTTCGGGTAGCCGAGATAACGGCGCACTCCGGCATGAGTTTGACCTGAACTGTTCTGGAATCTCCTTCAGTTGTTTGGAACGAATCGGAGTAGGATTTTGAGGAGGAGGAATTCTTGGTATTGACGAAAAAGCCCTGGAACTCGCCGGCGTCTTCGTCTTCGTCGTCTTCTTCGGCATTCTCGTCGGCTTCTGGAATAGGAATGATCCTTGCGCCTGAGGTGGGAGAGAGAAGCGGCTCGTCGTCGTGGTAGGAGCGAATCGAATCGGAATGCTTGGGTGGGGGCTCCACGTGGGTGTAGGTCTTGAAAACGGGGGATGTGTTTTCTGTGGGCTTTTTGACGTTAGCATTGGGATTTTGGGTGGTCCTTTGGGCGACGTCGTTTTGCGTGGCGGATTGTGCAGCGAGGTTCTTGTGCGCCGCGAGTAGTGGCACGTCTTTCCACGTGGCGTTGCAGACGGGGCACACCAGGCTACCATGTTTGCGTACATGCGCTGCGATACACGGGAAATGAAACGCGTGACCGCATTCCGCAGTGTAAATAGCCGTACCCTGTCCCGTCTTCACGCTGTTCAAGCAAATTCCACAGCTACTCTGCTCAACCACAAGAAATCACAATCATTCACACCACAACTAATTTCTTATAATTTATCACCGCATACAGAGACAACGTAACATACCCTGAATTTGAAACTGTTCTTGAAGAGGGAGAGCTTCAGAGGAGAACGCGGTGAAGATGGATTTGAGAGTGAAACCGTTTTCGGAGACTTGGTTGCTCTTGAGATGTTGTTCTTGCTTTCAACTCTGGGGCTCTCGTTTAAAGTAACTGTTTGAGAAGCGGATTCTTGTATTGTAGTGCAGCGCAAGCGTGGGGTGGAAGGGTTGCTTCCTCCGGAGAGAAAACCCAAGCGGGCACAGCTTCTCGGGCTGGGGCCTGGGCTTGGGCTTCCGGGCTGTTTATCCGATATGGTAGAAGCTGGGTCGCGGGTGCAGAAGGCTCTCCTCCAGCCAGTACCCATCTTTACAGAGTGAGAGCTACAGCTGAGGAATATATATGAATATACAGAGAATGGATCCCTTTCTATCGCTTTTCTCAAAGGGAGAGAAAGGTAGGGAAAAAACAAGTTTTGTTTGTTTTGATGAATCTGAAGGTGGCACAGAAGACAAACGAATTTTGGTGGAGGGGCATGGGATCAAACGAAAATAAGGCTAAGAGACAAACTCAAGGGATGGATTCAGATAAAAGGAGATATATTCAGAGAGGCAGGGATAGCTCTTTCGATCTTCTCTTCTCTCTCTCTCCCTCCCTTATATCGAGAAACCCAAAAGATCTCTGCAATTAAACGCCTTGAGAGAGATCTGTCCCTCTTTCTCTCTCTGTGTGTCTGTATATGTGTAATTTGTACAAAAAGGGAAGGCCTGCTTCGTCTGCATATTTATATATGGTGGTGCTTTTCGAAGGAGAATAGTGACGCCAATTACCGTCTACATCTACATCTACTACCAATAATTAAACAAATCAAACCTAAACCCATCATTTACTACTTCACAATAACTATACACTTTTTACCACCATAACTGCCACCTCTTATTTCCCCTCTCTCCCTAACTATCTAACTAATCATTAATCATTTCATATTTTTTTCAATATTAATCATTTCTATTATTCTTTTAACATATCACTCACACTATTGCCAAAGCTGGTAAAGATCAACCACTAAACAACAAACGCAATTCCTGCATCAGAACTTCGGAGAATTAAATATTACGCTTTTAAAGGTTAAAAATCAACGTCTTTAACAATTATTATATTTAAATCATAAAAATCTTTCAGCAACTCAAATCTCCGTCTCATTTGCACTTTTCATTATCTAAATTTGAATTGTGTACAATTTGGTCTCACCATCGTTAATTTTAAAAGTAGTTAAACTCTAATCTAAGATTTTTATGCTTCAAACTCTGACTTTAGGTTATTTTTCTCCTTCAAATTTTATTATTTTTAATTTTGAAATCGTTTTAGGACTAGTTCATTTAATTTTAAAATCAGAGTTTTGTCAGTGTAATTTTTAAATCATGTTTGCATGAAAGGGATTTGAGTTTGAGCTGAAGAATATTCCTTTCACAATGTATAATAATCATATAAAATACTTGGATTACAATAAATTAGCATAAAGAAAAGAGAAAGAGAGAGATGGAGTATTAAAGAAAATAAGTTATTATCTAGTATTAAAGAAAATAATCAATATAAAAATGAAGAATAATATGTGATTAAGTAGTAATTGTTGAACCGCTAAAGGTTGATGATGTATGAGATGGCAGCAATAGGTGAGAGGGAAGAGGATAACCTAAGAGATGACGCAGTCCCCATGCACACCACCTTGTTAGTTGTGTAGTGCTGTGACACCTCCACACATACCAACACGTGCCATACACGGCTCAACTCAACATTCATTTCATTTCATTCCCGCTTCACCTCACACCTTACACACAAAACAACCCTTGAACTCAAAAATACCCTCTCTACTCCCATCTCTCATACAACGTTGGCCGTTTGATGCATCACCACCTCCTCCATCCACCGTCAAAGGGCATCAAAGTGGGACCACTGAGGGAAGATCCAGTGTGTGCCAGCCGCACAAAATTCCAATTTTTACTACTCACTACTGTCACTACGCATGCACTGTGTTTGAATTATTGGTGGAGTCCGGTGGGGAGGGTATGAGGACGTGTACACTCCCAAATTTACCCTGACATTAACCTCGGATTACAGTGTGGTAATTTTCATAAACAGTAAAACCTAGATGTCACCCCAGCTTTTGGAGTACACAAGTACTGCTACTAATTCTACTCCATGCAATGTTTGATTCAGCAGGAGGTAGGGGAACGTAGAATAGAGTACAGAAAGGTGAAAACATTAATTGCCATCAAAAAGTCAGAATTACTATTACTACTACAATATATATAATAATAAAACACTCACTCACCAGCATCCACATGACCCGTCCTTTCTTGGTGTGTCAGTAGTTTGGAGACCTATGCAGAAAGCCCCCCCTCCCACTCAGACCCTACAACAGCAAACCCTTCTTCAGACCATACCCTCCCCTTTCTCTCTGCACGGGGCTTGCCCTACAATCTCACTCACCCATTTACATTTACCATATTATTTCCGCATTCAATAATTCACATCCCTACTCTTCTTTCATCTTATTAACACCTTTATCGATGACCCACTTTTATTACAATTCTCCTTTTCAATCCCGTATCTGCAAGACTTAAACTTTACTTAGAAACTACGACTTTATACAGTTACAGTTATAGAATGGTTTCTTAATGGCTTAGGGAAGGGAATTTCAAATGGGGTTTGATTATTTATGAAGTATGGTAGTGCAATTCAAGAATAATGAACTAGGTAGAGTCGTTGTTGACAAATGCATAGCCACCAAAATGAACCAGTAGGGGTAGATTTCTTAAGGCTAGGAAACCTAGGCTGAGAAGTCACAGCCTCACACACAGAGGTAGGTTGGTACCTTCCCAAAAGAACATAACAGAGAGATAGAGAGAGAGAGAGATTTGACTGCAAGTATCATCAAAGAGTCAATAATTTCGACACGCATGTCGCAAGGTTAGGTTACGGTGCGACTTTCAACGCCGTTTCGCATCTAAACCCTAAGCTGATGACGTTTTCGTATACTGCTAGCAGTACCTGTGTGTGTTCCTTCGTGCAATGCGTAGCAAACAAAAACAAAACAAACCCACTCGTAGAACTGCGTGCGTCAAATCTCAATTGTCAACTTTCCAGAAATCGAAGTATATATCCCACAAATTAACTATTAACTATACTTTTTTATATTTAACATATTACACACGCTCTTAATTATTATTATTATTTTTATGTTGCACTTATTTTCAGGAATATGGTAATATTACTTACAGTATTGAAAGTTAACTATTATTTTTGTTTTTCTATTTTTAATTTAATAAATAAATTAAACAACGATTGCACTTTCGTTTTCAAAGAAAATGAATTCAAAATTTATGTATAATCATAAAAAAAACTACTCCCAGCTAGCCTGTTTAAATCCACATTCCAGTTCAATAATTGTACATAAATCAATTATTGAAACGGATGACAATTTGAATTACAATATATCACTAATAATACTGAATATACTATCCAGAATTTATTTCCACATCGTATAGTTACGTACTATCCTTATGATATATGTGGACTGATGAAAATTGGAAATGTTATAAGGACTATAGGTTAAAAAGTATTGATATTACTGAAAATGAATATAAAGTAGAAATAATAAAGATGAGCTTTAATAAAAGTGATAAAGAATGGACAATGAAGGATTCCGTGGGGAATGAGAAATTGAGTTTGGGTTGTGATGGCTTTTTTAAGGATGGCTACGAGGCTGTACCTATAAAGCTTGCTAGGTTTTAGCTCTGGTTTAAACCACATTTTGGTCCTTGCCCATGTCTGGGGAGACAACACTCAAACCCGTCTGTGAAAATTAAAAACCTACCTTTATTTATGGTTTCCCCTTTTTATTGTGTGTTAGTGGGTGGGGGAAATGAGAAAAAGGAAATTAAATAAAACTTTTTATTTTCATTGTTATTTAGTTTAGTTATGCTTTTATTATTTTCTTTAATTTCCATAAACTGTTTATGCCTTTAGCAGAGATTGAGGCTCGCTCTGTCACAACAACAATCACATAATTAAATTGATTATACAATTTATAATCTGATGAATATTTTTTTTTTAAATTGGTGGCTTAAAAATTATTACTGGTTAATTAGGAATGGGGTTAACCTTTGTTGACTTTTTGATTGATTATGCACGAAAAATGGTTAGAAATGGTGCGTTTGGAAGGTGGTAGAAACGGAGAAATAGTTTTATATGAAAGGGGAAATGACAGAGGAAAAAATGTGTGTGAAAGAACACATAACTACCTCGGTACTCACAATGATGTAGTGATGTGCATGCATTAAATTTGTTGACCATATGATATCATGCGTAAGTGCCCACCACCGGATCTCTCATTATATGTATATCTTTTGTTTCCAATTAATGCTACATCTATGCTGCTACCATATAATAAATAAATCATATACACACATTTCCATTTTTTTATTTTATCCAATATTATTACTTTTAAACATTTTTCAATAAATATAATTCAGAAAAAGTATTAAATAAATTTAAATTTTATTTTTAATCAGTATAAAAATAATTAATTTTACTGATAATGGGATTCCGAGACAATACTATCTGTCTAAACAAGCAAGTGTTCCAAATAAAATAATTCTGCATCTTCACCAAACCATATCTTATACACTTTATTTTTCTACTCCCATCTGCAGATGATTCATTGCCAAACATCAAACATGTAATGCAAGAGTTTAGCAGCACAATCGGTAAAGATTGAAGAACAACTCTTATTTTCTTTGAGTATTGGTTTCTTGTAACACTATAAAATATGGCGCGAGCTGATAATATATATATATATGGCGTGAGCGTAGAATTAGTATGTATAGTATAATTTAGTTTATCAAACTCTTTCTCTCTTATATATTATATAGGTGATTTCCTATTCAACTTAGTGGACTGATTTTATACTTAATTTCATATGATTTGATCATTCATCTTATGTTTTGAGGTTGAGATACTGATTACAAAATATTGTCTAATTCAAATTCGAATTAATTTAAGTAAAACTTCATATGTTAGAAGTAGATGTATATGTAAGAAGTAGAATCAAGACTATTAATTGGTCAAATTAATTAATTAATTTCATGTTCTTGTGAAAATGAATATAATTTAATAAGTCATGAATTAAATATTAAAATTATATTTTAGGAAGTCCGTCATATTTTACATCATAATATTTTTTTACTATAATCATCTGTCAAGTTTGACAAATGACAATGTAGAAAAGCTGTCAAATGTCAATTAATCCACATAAAAAACTACTTTTAACTCATTATGAATAACATAAGAAATCCATAAAGAAATGTACGTTTTTTAGATTCATTCAGATAAAAATTCTGATATTTGAGAATTAAATTTAGTATTAGAGTGTTTTTTTTAGATATCTCTACTTGTGTTGAAAATTGAAAACTTAAAAATCGAAGACCGGTAATAACTGTCTAAAAATTAAGTAGCAAAGAAGACACTTTTAAGCTAGTGTACAAGAACAAAAATATAACCCTTGAAAATTTATAAGAGATTATGTTCTTATTAAATCTAATCTTAAAATAGGTGAATTTGAATCTTAGTGTTGATTACCACGGCTTACAATTCAATTTTATTTTACACTTGTCATTTCTATTTTAATAAGGTTGAATATAAATCTTTTAAATTATTGTTATGCAACTTTAATTCAGGGTAACAAAAATTATAAAATATCTCAAAGTCGTGTAGATACGACTAGTTGTTGTAGTTATACTATAACTAACTTAATATATAATAATAATAATAATAATAATAATAATAATA
>Ga0099825_1001149_pt1 | contig 32837 bp, 20 predicted proteins | sample SiratroredBW_FD_76838 | JGI IMG/M metagenome (GOLD analysis project Ga0099825, IMG submission 76838) | Root nodule microbial communities of legume samples collected from California, USA - Siratro red BW | ecosystem: Host-associated > Plants > Roots > Nodule | place: USA: California | collected...
CCATTTTCTTAAGAACACCCGTGTGCCATCATAGAAAAATTTGACGATTTTTATTAGGATAGACTTTGATACCATATTAAAAACATATAGTTTTGCCTAATTTAACCTCACAACCAATTGGTTTGTCAAATAAGATTTATGCTCACTTATAATTTGATTATATCTCCAATCAATGTAGGATTTCCAACACTAATAATTAAATAATGAGGGAACTTTTGGGTTTTTCTCTAACTTTCAAAGATCAATTCCTAAATCACTTTAGGGAGTTCAATTGAGCCATTCTGCTCTAATGCTATAGTGGTTGCAACGACCACGACTTTAAAACACAACAAAACAAGGTTGATATTGCATTATATTGTTGCTACAACAACTATTGACTACCCAGATAAGTGCGCCTATGGAACTTATATTGATCTCAATGTAAAAACCTTCCAGGTCAAGAAGAGGCATTGGAAGACCTGAGAAGGCATTAAAGACTTCTCAAAAGATAGAATTATCTCAATCACTAGATTAGAGATCACGTCTACAGTTAGTATGGTAAGTCAATTCCTAAATACTCTTTGTGATAGTTGTTGGGATGTTCTCATGCGTATTTGTTACTCTCATGTTTAATGGGTAGGATCACCATCACATAGGAGGTCCACCTATGGTTATTTTGTTCTTATTGAAGGACATTCGATCTTATGGAGAAGAAAAAAAGAATATAGTTGCTAGATCTAGTGTTGAAGTCAAATTTTTATGGTAGCAATTGCATTCGAGATGGCATGGCATAGGCAATTTCAACAATTACAATTTAGAGATACTTAGGAGGCTACATTATTTGTGATAATCAAATACCACTAGTCATTGCATCTAATCTAATATTCTATAAGCAAACCAAACACATATAGATAGATTATTATTTTGTTGGAGAAATACGCTTTTAGGAGAACATTGACTTTGTTAGTTCCACTAATCAACTAGTAAACATTTTACAAAATAACTCAGTTCTCGAGTAGATTACATATGCAACAAGCTTGGTTGATCATAATATATGTCAAAGAGGGTAAGTGTAGAAGATCTTATTAGAAATTTGTAAATAGGGAAACTTGTAATAAATATGTTTGTAGATTTGTTCCATGTATTCCTTATTTTCCTTTTTTGCAATCATCAACCATAAATCTAATATGGAATAACAATTTTTGTTAGGCAATCAAACCACCTATTATTAGGTCATTAATGAATCCCCAAATGTCCAATCATACAAACTTCATGAGATGCCCACTTTTTAGCATGAGAGTATGTTGAGATTCAATATCAACTAGTGATATGACTAAAATAATGTATATAAGTAGGGGTCAACCCTTTCTCTGAGTTATCTTTCGAAGTTAAGTTAGGCCTAGACCTAAACTAGAATAAAAGGAGCCAAATAATTACGAAGAAAATCTAAATAAATGTAAAATCTATTGCATGAATAGGGAAAAATTTACAAATAGTACCAAATAATTTCTACTCTCACAGTTATAGCTCATTAAAAATCCAAAATAAATATTGAATAGGAAGACAACACAACTTGAAGACCAAAAGTATTACCTGAACCTTATCATTCCCCAATATTTTAGTCACAATTCCAGACCAATAGCAACCATCTGTATACCAATCTACCAAGTCCCCAACTTTCCATTTGTTATTAACAATAACTGTCACTTCTAATATGGCATTCACCTCAAGCTTTTCACTTTCACGACAGAAAGTAGGAAAAGAAGGTCGCAACATCAATTCCTTGTTCAAGCCCTTTGACTTGCCAATATTAGTTAGAGGCTTTTGATACAACTTGGTCCAACTTGGCTCTACAAACAAATAGTGCAATAATTATAACTTCGAATGAATTGTTACCCTTCCAACTTTAATAGTAGTTATCATTGTAAGGGGGTTTACTTATAAAATCTAAGGATTGGAGCTCTCCTAAATTTGTTAGAAACATATGTGTATTTAACATATTTATCAATTTGGATAGAGAAACATGGCAGCTAACAATTAAAACGATTTAAGAATAGACACTAAACAAAACTTTACCTCCTCAGTTAATTCGTGAAATAATTCTTGTGTTAAATTTTGCAACAAAATTGATTCAATTGATAGTTTCCCTTATACAATTATCATGAAGCCTCATTTCATTATGAATTTATTAGGTATTATAAACACAATAATATAGAAGGCATTTATCATATTTATTTCTTCAAATCACTCAAATTTCTCTCCTTTTCTTTACTTCCTTCAACTTTTATTCAGGCAAATGTTGACATGGTATTATAGAGATTTTGTGTTCTAACCATACTCCCATTAGTTTCTTCTAAAAGAAATTCATTCTAGTATCAAATATTTTCTTTTGCACCTACCACATTTACTCAACCACGTTCCATCATGTTGCATGAGAAGAAAAGCTTGCAACGCGAAGAACAGTTTGAAGTCACCAACATTAGAATTTATTCTAAAATTGAAATCCTTCTCAAGATGATCGAGTTAAAGCTTATGTCCATCCAATGTTGAGAGTTGAATGATTTACTCTTGCCTAAAACCACTAGATCACCTCTCAGTAGATAGATTTTGTAAGATAATAAATATGAACTAATCTTTAAGTGTTATTATGTGCTAACTTGTTGTATTCATGAACATTCTAATATGTGTTCTATGAAGTTGTAGTATCATCAAACCTTCTAAAGGTCATCAGGTTCAAGCAAAATGGTATAATGTTTTTTCAATCATGATCTCTAACCGCTTTCACTAAAAAATAGTAATTACAAACTATTCTTTTACATAAAAAAAAATGAAGAGTAGGTTTATATTTGCTTACATATGCCTAGTACAGTTATTTTTTACATATAAGAAAACTAATGATTTCTACAACGTTATAAAAATATTCATATTTGGAAACAAATGATTATAAGAGAATGCAAGGCTGGTTTTGTTTGAAAATTATCTTGCATATATTCATGCAGTATTTTGCATGTTTGTATATGCAACATCCAAAAGGAAATGCAACTTTCCATTCTAGCTCTAAACAATAATCTGAGACAATGTCAAGCCATTTCTACAAAAGGATTTGTGTCAACAAAGAGATATCATCGTTGAAGATTAAACCAAGCAACAATTATACTCTTGACGTCTTTATACTAAACAAAGATTCAAGAGCTCATAACAAAAAAAAAAAAACATATAAGAAAAATATAGTTTTAAGCTTGGATGTGAAACCTTTATATTCTTCATTATGTGAAATTACCACCCTATGAGAATTCTTGTTATATCCACTCTCAGAGTTATCTTTGTATCCTTCTATCTTATGTATTTGTAGCCAAGAATGGTAGTTAGAAAATATTGAAGTTCTCAGTCTAAAGGAGAGATTGAGAAGGGATAACTAGGAGTATTTTGTGTACTCGTTTGTAATTATGTTTTGATTAGTAGAACCTTTTGATATGTTTCTTGAAGGAGAATTGGATGTAACTCTTATCTTGTAAAGAACCATCTAATGGATGCCATCATAAGAAATCCTAATGAAGGCAACAGAACATGATTGTTGCCTTCATTTCTAAAATTGTGCCTAAAAGCATCAATGAAGAGCCGCTCGATGAAAACTGAATAAAGGCTGTGCAAAAAATGTTTGATCGGTTTCAAAAAAATGATGTTTGACATCTTGTTAGTCCTCCCAAGAACAAATTCATCATTCGAGCCAAGTGGGTATTCAAAAACAAGCTTGAAGAACAAGGAAAGGTTGTGAACAATAAAGTTAGACTATTAGATAAAGGATACTTGCAAAGTATAAACTATATTAAAATTTATGCTCCTATTGCAAGACTAGAGGCAATATGAACTTTGGACTCAGTTCAGTTGATGGTCCAAGTGGTTTTACAAGAAGAACACAAAGATACTTGTGCTAAGTTGCTTGAGATGGAACAAAGGCAAAATGCAAGGACTGTTCTAGTTGCAAAATCTTGTGCCTCCCAGCTTTAGGAATCAATGGCACAACTTCTAAGAGCGCTTACCACCCAACCCTTTGCCTCTCTCCCTAACCAACCCTCTCTATCCCAAACACCTCCACCTCCATCACAACAACCATGATGGACTACTTCTTCCACCCTTTGTTGATCGTGAAAAAAGAGGGAGAAAATACATTTTGAATTCAAGCATATTAAATGTTTTGTGTTCATTTCATATCTTCTATAAACATAAGTCTTTTATGCATCTTTGTCTCCATCTATCACTCATTGATATACACTCTATATCTCTTGATAAGTGTTAAATTTTTATGCTTTCTCTATATATGCTTGCATGTTCTCATTCAAACTGCTTTTATTATTTGTCGTTATAGAAAAGAGAAAGATTATTAAGGCCCAAGCAATCTACTCTTACCTAGAGCTATTAGACCATCTCTCAATGCATACTTTTTTTATGATAAATAGTATGATCGAATCATTAAGCATTCATGAACCTTCTAATGTGTGTTATATGAAGTAGTAATATCTCAAACCTTCTAAAGGTCATCATGTTCAAGCAAGATGGTCTAACATCTCTTCAATCATAATATGTACTTGTTTGTGCTAAAAAGTTGTAATCAATTACTATTCCTTTACATAAAGAAAAATACAAAGAGAAGGTTTATATTTGATTATATATGCTAACATAGTTCTCAGCTTCCAATGCGCTACGTTTTACGTATAAGGAAACTAATGATTCCAACAACACTATGAAAATATTCTCATTTGGAAACAAATGATTATAAGTGAACATTAAGTTGTTTTTGTTTGAAAATTGTCTTGCATAAATTTGTGCAGTATTTCCTAGTTTATATATGCAACAGAAGATCCATCAGAACACAAGATACCTTAGAGGGAATATTGCCTCTTGAGAGAGCAAGAAACAAAATGTTGTAGCCTGATCGAGTGTGGAAGCTAAATAGGAATCAAAGGCTTTGGCCAGTTGTGAACTTGTGAGGATTAGGAACTCCTTCAAGAGTAGAAATTTTGTGAAGTTGAGAAAATGAAGTTGTATTGTGATAATCAAGCAATCTTCCATATTGCGTTCAATCTTGTGTTTCGTGAAAGAACCAATCACTAAGAGATCAATTGTCAAAGTAACTATGTATTGGATTTATTAGCTCTAATGACTAGCTTACAGACATTATCACTAGTTTATACGTTTCAAGTTTGTTGCATACAATTTATATATTCTAGCTTGAGTGCAAGTATTAAAATTATCTTCGTTATAGTAGTTTACAACATACATAAAGTTGTTTTTCGGTGTACCTAAGGAACATAGGTTGTAACCTTCCACTTTCAGACATACTTGTGCTCATCCTTTTATATATATACAAAAACATTGGTCAAGCATTAACTCGGATTTTTCAGCACATTTAAATGGGATGCAAATGAATCAATCAAAGAAAATCCAAATGGCAAGATCAACAGAGACAAGGCTTTATTGGTAGCAAAGGGATTTCACCAACAGAACAACTTTGCCTAAAAAAAAAACAAAACTAACCCTTCTATCTGGTTGTCAAACTTGTGACAATTCATATAAACCTCAACTTGGCACTTTCATATCAATGAAGGAATGTAAAATATTTCATTTAACCCAATTATATTACACTTAATCAAGAAAATAAAAATGCTAATACCAACCAAATTGCATAAGAACATTCATTCTACTTCGTTAAATAAATAAGCTAATGGAAGTCTAGTTGAAATTTTAAATCAGAGCAAGAACATACTTTGGTCAGTGTAGTCAAAATACTCCAATAGATGAGATACGACAGCATTTTTCGTGCGGATATCTCTAATCTGAAAGAATCATAAAATAATGTCAGACCAAAGTAATACCAAATAGAAACACTTAACACTCAATAAAATGACTTACACTCGTTGAGCATCCCAGTCCTTTACTAAAAAGTAGCAACAATACAAATATTTAACCAACAATGGCATACAGACATATTACCAGATTGGCAAAGAAGCTTGCATGAAATTATTCTGAGAAACACAAGTTTTTTTTTTTCTTTTTGTTTTGATAAAAAAACACAATGGAACAGGTAGGGGTTTCAATACGTATCATGAAAACAGATTTTCACTTAAGATAATCCAGCATTAATCAGATGAAAAAAGTTCCAGACTTGCATTAATAGTTATTTTAATTTGTATTCAACTAAGGCAAAACCTATACTAATTAAAAGAGAGGATATACAAGTATTTTAATGCTTACAGAAACTAAGCTTTTTAATAATTTATATTAGTTTACATTAATGAATTTAATTTCTTTAATGAGCTATATTAATACACTAAGCACAAGAGCTAATAAAAGTCTAATTAGAGAGCCAAATAACAACAATCAAATACAGTTCAGTTACTTGACTAATTGACTCATATCATCAGCTAAATTTATTCCATATAAATTAGATACAAAACAAACAAGTTCATAGAAGAGAGTGTTTGTCACCAAATTTGGGAGAAGTGTTTAACCAAAGAAGTCTCGTTCAAATCATAGGTTAGTGTTTGTAAAGTATTAAAAATGGATTTTAAGTTTGACTTAACCTTATAAAATCGGCTTGTAAGGTGAGGTTTGTACTCACTTATAAACTATTTAAAGATTTCATTTTTGGTCTATGTAAGATCTCCAACACACCCGAGCGTGAAACTTATATGTAAAGATGGTCCGATAGCGGGTAACTCGATGAATCCAACAACCTTGCTAGGATAGGTTATGATACCATATTAGAAGTGAACTTTAAACCGAACTCAATCCTACAAAATCGGCTTGTAAAGTGAGGTTTACACCCACTTTATAAACTATTGAAATATCTCATCTTTAATCAATATGAGATTTTCAATACAAAGGATGCGAGAAAGATGAATAACCATGTCTAGAGAACATTCACTGAAAGAAAGAGAATAGTCTCTCAAGTATGAACAGTAAGAGTGTCATGTTAAGAATAAACTACTCTATAAGCACATATAGCTTAGGAAAATATGAATGAAAAATAAAATGTTTTTTATGAACTAAAATTAGCTTATACATAGGCTAAGATCAGTTCTGGATAAGCAAGTATGAGAGAGTTTTTATAAACTAACTTTTCTATGTACTAATTTTAGTTATGCAAAAACTTATTTAATTTTTTCTTTTTACTTTTGTTTGTTACAAGCATCTATGAGAAGTTTATCCAAACAGAAATTGAATAATATTTTTCAAGCCATACATGAGCCAATACGGCAAAACCAGCTGCCATTAGAATAACTTAATGCCATAACCATAATATAGTAGGCTGTTGTTCAAAAATAAGAGTTAAATAACTTTTTGGTGCCTCCAAATTGGTACCTCCAAAAACAAATTCCATACCCAACATTTAATAAATGAGTTAATTTGGTCTGTAATTTTTTTACTCTTAAATTAATACCATTAATTCAAAAGTAACTCTCAAGACCAAATTGACATATTGATAAATGTTGGATATCAAAAACACTGAAATAATTGTAGAGATGCCAATTTCAAAACGGGTCTATTTTGGAGATACCAAAAACTCATTTAATTCTAAAAACAACGACACAAAGAATCACATATTTGACAGAAACTTGGTTGTGTTTATGTACTCAAAATCGAGATTATGTGAATCATAAATAGGAAGATCGTAATATGAATTGTAAAATCTTACAGATATTATAAAAATTTACAAATACATTACAAGCATCGTATTTTATTCAAAATTCATAATTAGACTTCACAATAAGAATACATAATTAAGTGTAAACATTATATTCTATTCTAGTTACTTAGGATGGAAGTATCTAACTCCTACTAAGTTACAAAATAGTCTATTTAAACCAAATAATTTTCTAACTTAAATTCATAAGAATTAATATATAAAAATTATATATATATAAAGACTAAATAATATTTTTAAATAATTATTTAATTATAATTTAATACACATTTAAATAAAAAATAATTAATAAATATAATATAATTTTTTATATTTTAATTTTTAACTGAAAATAACAATAATTTTTAATAGCTTTTTATAACAGTTAGTGCCTTTAAGTTTTACTTTCGGATTATAAAGGTTCCGGCCCAAAAAGACCTAGAAGAAAACCCTAATGGTTATACAGTGGTTGCGGCAGCGGGAGGTGCAGGATGTGCGAGAGCGGGAGGTGCCGCCGCATGAGACGCCGCTGCGAGCGGAAGGTATCGCCGCACAAGACGCCGCCGCGAGAGGTGCACCCGCAAGGCGCCGTCGAAAGACGCGACCGCCGCCGCTGTGAGGTGTGCCGCGACTGCTTCGCATCGCAAAAATCGCTGTTTTCACGCGATTTGCGATTTACAACGCAGATCCTACACGATCCTCCAAAATCGCAATTTTTACGTGATCGGAGATCGAAAAAGATGAAAGAGATCGTAAACTCGTACGATCTTACAATATGGATCGCCATTTTGACTATCATCATGTTTTTACTAAAATGCACATTTTTGATAAAATTGTCTCAAAAGAAGCCAATGCAAATTAGTATCTTTCTTATTTTAGTTCCTATGCTTATCACATAAACACAAAAAACAAAAATAGAGAAGGGAGAATTTTTGCACCTTGCAACGAAACCATGCACCACGAAAACCACTTTGAAAGGATTTTGACTCAGCCAAATCGCCAACTTGGAATGGAAGATCAGGCATCATTAATAGGTACTTCCACTCTTCAGCTTTTTTAAAACAAAATCTTGATATAATGAGACTGAAAATATTATTATGTAATACAACTGTTAAATTTTCAACTCAAGTAACTAAGTAGATCGAGGTCTTGATAAAATAGTGCATAGACATATAGGTAAACAAAATAATAAAAATTATATAATAAAACTATATGTGAAAAATAATACTGTTACACTTACACATTAAAATACAATTTTATCAAATATATATATATATATATATATAAAAGGAGGTATCCATACAAGAGCAAAATAATAGTGACTTTAACAAAGAAGAACAAACAAAGCAAATTAGATTTTTTCAAAAACTAAATCCTAATCAAACCAAATAACCCAAACTAAGCCTATAAAAGGATCAAGCATTAAAAGAAATGACAACCTCACATAATGATAGAATCTGGTGTCAATTATATCGACCCACCTCACATAATGATAGAATCTGGTGTCAACTATGTCAACCCATAGAAGAAGGTATGAAGAAAAGAGAATTCATATCCACCTAATTTACATTTTCTTCAAACAAAGCTTAAAATTATAGTTAATCAAACTTGACAGCGAATTTAGGGACGATAACTGATCAGCTATGATTTTCTTAGTAAGGAAATCTCAAGCCGATAATATGGTTATTCCATTTGAAGTAATTAAAAAAATTATAAATAGAGAGATGAAGTTACTCTTCCTAGAGTGATTATAAGATACTTTACAATTTTCGAAAGTATAATATTTCTAATGAATAACTAACCTTAAAACAGGAAAAAAATTAAAGGGGAGTATTTTTATTGAAGTCCTTCTAAGAATATTTGTGACAAGTATCTTAATTAGGAGAAACGCCATCAACCTCCATCAGTTGGATGAATTAATGGCCAAGGAGAGCCCTTGATGGAGACCAAGAAGAAGAAAACATATAAAGTTATACGCCATCAATGTGTGTGATACCAGAATCATTTTTCACCGAAATAACTAAGAGGTGAAGAGTAGTTAGACTGGAAGCATAGCAAGAGCCTTGAAATTTCATGGGTAGCCATGTGAGAATGCATTCCTTTCATATCAGTTTGAAGAACGAAAACAATAAACTTTTCTATTCGAGGATAGGAGAGATGAGGCTGACAATGTTGTTTAGGTTTGATAAAAAACTGTAAAATGACTTCGAGATGAGTTTTGACTGAGAATCTTTGAGAGTGATTAGGGAAGATGACGATGCGAGAAACCTCTACCATAAACGCTATGAACCAAATTAATGAAAGGTATATGAATAATGTTGATGAGTAATTAGCTCCAACCGGTAAAATAGCATAAAGAAAGAACTACATACCAGATTCTCAAGTGGAAGTGGAATTGCACAGTATAGAAGACATGTGCAGCATTTTGTAACAACGAAAATTCAACCCAGAATTCGTAAATCTAAAACCCTAAATTTTAAATACTCTAAATATTAAATATTAAACTTTAAACCCTAAGCCCTAAATATTAAATTATGTCCTAAATGTAATAATAATAAAAAATAACAGATAAAAACACAAGCATAGCACAATCGATTATCATATGAAAAAGATTTAGATAATCAATTATAGCTGGTGACGCGACGGGTAAAATAGCATAAATAAAGAATTAAATACCAGATTTTCAGGTGGAATTGCATAATATAGAACACATGTGAACCGATAACAAAAAAAACTCAAGAAAGAAGGGAGACGCACCGACGAATGGCGTGTCCGTAAACACTTTAATTTGCGTTGAAACATAAAAACCAAAACATGTTGAATCACAAGTGGGAACCCTCAATAGCGTAGTAGGCAAAGTGACGTTGCACAATTTCAAATCCTTTTAATTTTTGATTTTTTTAAAGACATAAATATTAAGAATTTCATTTAAAAAATATTTCAAAATATTTATATCTTATGTACTATATTATTGATTTAAATATAGATTCCTTCAATTATTTTTTAATTGTTTGAGTAAAATTATTATTATTATTTTATTTTTTAATTTTAGAATATAAATACTTTAAGTGTATGGAACCTATGCTTTTAATAAATTATAATTTTGAGAAAAAAAGTAAACTAAACATGTTACTTATTCAAAAATTGGATTATGGACAAAATTTTTATAGAAGGAAACAACATTTATAAATGAAGATTAATTAATCAAAAGTTTAAACATATAATGTGATCAATGTGATGAAAGTAAAACGTATTAAAGGTCTCTAACAATTTAATACTAATATGTTTTAATAAAATTAAAAAATATTTAATTTTAAAATTATATTTAAAATAATTTTTAATTAAAAATTTAAAATATTTTATTTGATTCTAAGTTTACATTAATATTATAAATATCTTTTAATGACTATAAATTTATATTGGTATTATAAATATTATTTAATAAATAATATTTTTGAAACTTTTTCCTAATAAATTAATGATATTTTTTTATAAGACATTCAATGAATCTTAAATTAAAATTTCTAATTTTTTTTATCTCTTCTTACTATTTCATCATATTCACATCGTTTATTTATATGTTCTTATTTATTTTTACTAACTCTTCCATTTATCTCTTTCTTTTCTCTTACTTATTCACTATCTTTTTTCATTCTATAACTCTTTAATTGGTTCTTCAATTTGAGTGTTTGACTATCATTAAGTCATTATCTAATTTCAAATGTTTTTTTTATCATTTTATAAGGAGATTGTAGAGTAAAAAATGATAAATCAAATGAAATTCTTAATTATATAAAAAAATTATTTTATAAATATATATATATATATATAATATATAGAATAATGTTAATAAGTCTAGTATCAATTCTTTGGAGTTCTTCAAAACTTAAATATTAAAATTTTATTTCAAAAATATTTCAAAAATATTTATATCTTATGTATTATATTGTTGATTTAAATATAAATTCCTTCAATTATTTGAGTAAAATTATTATTATTTTATTTTTTAATTTTAGAATATAAATACTTTGAGTTTATGGAATCTATGCTTTTAAGACATTATAATTTTAAGACATTATAAGTTTGAAAAAAAAAAGTAAATACTTATTCAAAAATTAGATCATGGACAATTTTTTCATAGAAGGAAACTATATTAATAAATGAATAATAATGAATCGAAAGTTTAAACATATAATCCTATATTAATAAATGAATATTAATGAATCGAAAGTTTACACATGTAATGTGATCAAGGTCGTAAAAGCTGGGTTGACTCAAGGTTAAGTAAGTAAAGTAACGAGTTTGGGTACGAAAGGTCTCTAAAATTTTAATACTAATACGTTATAATAAAATTAAAAAATATTTAATTTTAAAATTATATTTAAAATAATTTTTAGTTAAAAATTTAAAATATTTTATTTTACTTTAAGTTTACATTAAATATTTTTTAATGACTTTAATTTTATATTGATATTATAAATATTATTTAATAAATAATATTTTTGAAACTTTCTCCTAATAAATTAATGATATTTTTTTAGAAGGCACTCAATTAATCTTAAACTAAAATTTCTAATTTTTTATCTTTTTTTATTATTCCATCATATTAACATCATCTATTTATATGCGGTTTCCAACGTCTGGAACAATGGGGGAGGTACCTGCAGAAGACACTTTGATGCTTAGGTTTAAGACTTAGGGCTTAAGGTGTAGTGCTTAGGGTTTTGGTTTAGTTTGCTTCGATTCAGTTTGGTTTGGTTTGGTTCGGTAGGGTTTGGTTACGTTCAGTTTGATTTGGTTTGTTTTAGCTTGGTTCGGTTCAGTTTCGTGCAGTTTAGGGTTTAGGGTTTAGGATTCATGGTTCAGGGTTCAGGGTTTAGGGTTTCGGGTTTGGGGTTTTGGGTTTAGGAGTTGGGGTTTAGGGCTTCGGGCTCAGGGCGTAGGGCTCAGGGCTTAGGGCTCAGGGCTTAGGGTTTATGGCTTAGGATTTATGGTTCAGGGTTTAGGGTTTCAGGGTCTAGGGTTTATGTGAGTTCTAGTTGATGATATGCTTTGTACTATTCTCATTACTCTTAAGAATATAGTATTCTTATTCACATTTGTTTCTAACATACTGGGATTAGATATAGCGGGGTCAAAGAATCTTTGTCGTTTCATTAAGAGTTTGAAATTCTAATTGATTACCTTTTCATCGTTTTATTGTGAGTTTCATCTAAAACTTTAACCTGTTAATGCACCATTTTTGGGATAATCCTGATCACTATCCGCTTGCTCCCTTGCAGCATATATGAGTATCCTTAGACAACGTACCATTGGTGGCGGGGGCCATCATGTATTGGACTACTTGTAGCGCATGCAGGCCAAAAATCTATCTTTCTTTTATGCAATCCAGGATGACAATGATCTCTAGTCTGGTTCAGCCAGGTCGAGTTTGTGCTGGTCTGGTCCACTTTGGTTCGGTCTGGTTCGGTTCAGTCTGGTTTGATTTGGCTTGGTTCGGTCTGGTCTGGTTGATTTCGATGTGGTTTGGTTCGGTTTAGTTTGGTCTGATCTGCTCCGATTCGGTCTGGTTCAGTTCAGTCTGGTTGATTCGGTCTGGTTCGTTTAGCTCTACTTCGCTTGGGTTTGTTCCGGTCTGGGTCGGTTTGATCTGCTGCGCTTGGTTTCAGTTTGGTCTGGTTAGGTTGGACACAATTTGGTTCGTTTGGTTTGGTTTGGTTTGGTTCGGTCTAGTCTGGTTTGGTTGGTGGCAATTTGGTTCGCTTGGGTTCGGTTTATTCTGGCTCGGTTCGATCTGATCTGGTTCGGTTCGACTCGGTCTGGTTCGGTTCAATTTGGTTTGGTTTGGTTCGATTAGGTTCACTCGGGTTCGGTTTGGTTTGGTTAGGTTCTGTCTGGTTCAGTTTGGTCTAGTTAGATTCGGCCTGGTTTGCTTCGGTCTGGTTCAGTCGGTTCTGGTTCGATCTGGTTTGGTTAAGTTTGGTCTAGTCTGGTTTGGTTCGCTTGGGTTCAATGCAGTTCAGTTTGGTTTAGGGTTTAGGGTTTATCTCTAACAATTTCCGTTGTGCATAATTGATTGTTTATTGGACAGTCCAGAATTACACGAGTTGATTGATTGAATTAAGAATTTTCATTCTCTATTTCAAGAACAATTCATATTTGTGAAAAGATTTTGAAAGTTCAATTCACCCCCCCTCTTGAACTCGGTCTGAACCTTATTTTACAGTTCGCTTGAGTTCCGTTCGGTCTGGTTCGGTCCAGTTTGGTTCTGTTCGGTCTGGTCTGGTTTGATTTGGTTTGGTTTGGGTTAGTCTATTTTGTTTGGGTTTGGTTCGGTTCAGTTTGGTTTGGTTTTGTTGCAGCATGGTTCGGTTCAGTTTGGTTTGGTTTCGTTGCGACGTGGTTCGGTTCAGTTCGGTCGGGTTGTGGTTGGTTCGGTTCAGTTCGGTCAGGTTCAGTCCGGTCTGGTTCGGTCTAGTCTGGTTCGGTCCGTTCCGGTTAAGCCCGGTCGGGTTTGGTTTGGTCTGGTTCATTTTGGTTCGATTTTGTCTGGTTCGGCCTGGTTCGGTTCGGTCTGGTCTGGTTTGGTTCGATTTGGTTGGCTTGGGTTCAGTCTGATTCCAAACTGAACCAAACCAGACCATACTGAACCCAAGTGAACCAAACCAGACCATACTGAACCCAAGCGAACCAAACCATACCGAACCAGACCGAACTGATCGAACCAAATTCGACCTGACTCGACCGAACCGAAGCGAACCTGACCGAATTGAACCAGACCTAAGAAAAACCAAACTAGACAAAATCGAACCAAACTGAACCTTAGCAAATCGAACCAAACTGACTTGAACCATACCTAACCGAGCCAGACCTAACCAAACTATATCAAACCGAACAAAACTAGACTAAATCGAACCAGATCAAACCTAAGCAAACCAAACTGAGCAGAACCAAACCTAATCAAACGAAACCAGGCTAAACCGAACAGAGAAGAAATAGACTACACTAGACTGAACCAGATTCGACCAAGCCAGACCAAACCAAACCGAACCAAACCAGACCAAGTTGAACCAGACCTAACCAAACCAATGCAGACAAAACCGAAACATAGGGAACTAGACCGATTCGAACAAGATCGAATCGAACCGGACCTAACCTAACCAGACCTAATTGAACCAGACCGAACCGAACAAAACCAAACTAAATTGAACCAGACCAAACGTAAGCAAACTAAATCGAACCAAACCAGGTCAAACAAAACATAGTCGGACCATACCTAACCAAATGAAACCAGACTAAACTGAACCAAAATGAAACATACCAAACCGGACTGAACCAGATTCGACCGAACCAGACTAGATCGATGTAGGCCGAATCAAACCGAACCAGACCAAATCGAACCAATCCAAACAAAACCGAACTAGACCAAATCTTATCGAACCAACGAGACTAAACCGAACGAGAACAAATCTAAGCTAATCGAATCGAACCAGATCGAAACGAATCAAACCAAATCGAACCGCACCGGACTAAACGAAACCAAACCTAAACGAACCAGAACAAACCAAACCAAACTGTACTTAAGCGAACTGAACCAAGCTGGACCAGACTGAACCGAACAAAATATATGCACACCAAACCAAACTACATCAAACCAAACCGAACTGAACCAGACCAAACCGAACAAGATCAGATAAAACCGAATTGAACCAGACCTAACCGTACCACACCTAACTGAACAAGACCAAACCGAACCAGACCTATCCAAACCACACCAGACAAAGCCGAACCAGAGCGAACCTAAGCAAACGAGACCAAACCGAATCAGACCTAACTAAACCACACCTAATTGAACCAGACATAATCGAACCAAACTTAACCAGATCGAACAGGACTGGATCGAACCAAACCTAACTAGACCACACCTATCCGAACTAGACCAAACCGAACCAGACCGAACTGAAGAAGATCAAACCAAAGTAGACCTGACCGAACCGAACCGAACCAGAACGAACTGAACTCGACCAGATCTAACAGGACCAGACTGAACAGAACCAGACCAAACTGAACCTGACCGAACTGAACCAAACCAGACCGAACCTAACCGAACCAGACTGAATCGAACCACACCAGACCAAACCGAATCAGACCGAACCAAAGCGAACCCGACCGAACCAAATCAAATCGAACTAAAGCGAACCAAATCAAATTGAACCAGACCGAACAAAACCTAATCAAAACGAACCAAGCAAAATCTAACCACACCAAATCGAACCGTATTGCGTTGAATTGAACCGAAACCAAGTGAACCTCACCGAACCCTACCAAATTGAAACGAAATGGATTAGACTGAACTAAACCAAACCGAACTAGATCGAATCGATCCCAACCGAATCAGACCTAATCGAATGAGACTGAACCAAAGCAGACCTAATCGAATGAGACTGAACCAAAGCAGACCTATTCGAGCCACCCCACACCAAACCTAAGCAAACCATACCGAATCGAACTAGGCCTAACTGTATCAGACTGAACCAAACCAGACTGAACCCAATCGAACCAGACCGTACCGAACCATACCAGATCGATTGAACCAGATTTGACCTGACTAAACCGAATCGAACTGAACCAGACCCAATTGAACCAGACCCAATTGAACCAGACCTAACTGAACCATACCTAGTTAAACAAAAGCTAGACAAAACCGAACCAAACCAGATCGAATCGAGCCGGACTCAATCGGGCCAGATTTAACCGAAGCAGACCTAACCGAACTATACCGAACCAAACAAAACCAAACTAAACCGAATAAGGCCAAACCTAAACGGACAAAACATACCCAACCAGATCAGACTGAACCGAACCCAAGCAAAGCAAACCATACCGAACCGAACCCAAGTGAACCAAAACTTCCAAATCAAATGGAACCTAATCGAATCGAACCAGAACGAACCCAAAAAGACCAAATCGAACAAGACCTAACTAAACCACACCTAATTGAACCAGACTGAGCCGAACTAGACCATACCGAACCAGACCTGACGGAATCGAACCGAACCCGACAAGACCGAACCAAACCAAATTTGACCAAACTAAACCAAATTGAACTAAAGTGAACCGCACCAGAACGAACACAACCACACCAAACTGAACTTGATCGAACCCAACCAGACCGAATCGAACCTGTCCTAATCGAACTGGACCTAACTGAATCAGACAGAACCAAAATAGGCCTATCTTAACCAGACCAGACAAAACTAAACCAGACCAAACCTAACAAACCAGACTGAACCGAACCAGACCTAACTAAACCAAACTAGACCGAACCAGACTGTATCGCAAAAGACCGAGCGATACTGGACTGAATCAATCAAATTGAATTGGAACTGACCAAACCGAACTAGACCTAACCGAACCATACCAGACCGAACTAGACCATACTGAACCAAACCAGACCGAATCGAACCAAATTCAACGAAAACAGGCAAGACCGAACTAGAGTGAATTGAACTGAGCTAGACCGAACCCAAAGAAACCAAACCAAACTGAACCAGACCAAACCGAACCACATCAAACCCAACCAGACCGAACCAAATCCAACCGAACAAACCCAAACCGAACTAGACCAGACTAAAATGAAAAAGAAATAATCGAGTCATACCCAACTAGACCAGACTAAAATGGATTCGACAGAACTAGACCAGACCGAATCAAACCAAGCCTAACCGAACCAGACCAATCTGAACCACATAAGACAAAATCGAACAAGATAGAACCGAACCGAACCAGATCGGAGCAAATCGAACCAGATCGAACAAGACTGAACCGAACCAAACTAAAACCGAACAACACCGAACCAGACCAAAGCAAACTAGACCATACCACACCGAACTGAACCACACTGAACTGAACCAAACGGAATAAGACCAAACCGAACCTAAGCAAACTAGACTGAACCAAACTAGACCAAATCAAATCGAAGCAGACCAAACTGAACCGGACCAAATCTAACCACACCAAACCGAACCACACCAATTCCTAAACCCTTAACCAAACCTAACAAGAGTGAACCAAACACAAGCGAACCAGACTGAATCACACCAAACCAGAGCGAACCAAATTAAACCGAACCTAAGTGAATTGAACCAGAATGAACCAAACCAAACTAAACTCAAGCTGAACCGGACCAAATTTAATCCCACCAAATTGAACAGCAGTAAACCGAACCATACCGCACTGAATCGAACTAGACCATACGGAACCAGACCGAACCAAAACCAAGCGAACCAGACCGAATCGAACTACACCGAACTGAACTAGGCCACACCGAAACGAACCAGATCGAACCAAACTGAACCGAACAAGACTACACCATACCCAAGTGAACCAAACCAGACCAAACCGAACCATACGGAACCGAACCAAAGTGAACTAGAGCAAACTGAACAAGACCGAACTGAACCCAAACGAACCAGACCGAATGGAACCGGACCAGACCAAACCCAAGTGCACCAGATCGTATCGAACCAGACTAGATCGATTGAACTAGATTTGAACTGACTAGACCGAACCGAACTGAACCAAACCGAATCAAACTAGACATAACCGAACCATACCTAGTTAAACCAAACCAGACAAAATCGAACCAAACGGAACCGAACCAGACCGAATCGATCCCGACTCAATCGAGCTAGATTTAACCAAAGCAGGCTTAACCGAACAATACCGAACCAAACAAAATCAGAGTATACAGAACCAGGCCAAACCTAAACGAACCAAACATACCCAACCAGACCATACTGAACCAAACCCAAGCAAACTAGACCATACAAACTGAACCCAGGTGAACCAGAATGGACCAAACCGAACCGAACCTGATTGAATCGAACCAGAACGAACCCAAAAAAACCAAACCAAACCAGACCAAACCGAACCAGACCGAACCGAACCCAAGCGAACCAGACCAAACCAAAACGAACAAGACTGAAGTGAACCATACCAGACTGAAAAGAACCAGAATGCACAGAACTAAACCAAACCAAACTGAACTAGATCAGATAGACCAAATCGAACCAGACATAATCGAACCAGACCAAACAAAACTGAACCATACCGAACCTAAGCGAACCATCCAAACCGAACCAGAGCTCACTAAACCACATCTAACTGAACCAAAACCGAACCAGATTGAACTGAACTAAAACGAAACCAGATTGAACCGAACCAAACTTGACAGAATCGAACCGAACTAGACCTAAACGCTAAACCAAAACCTAAACGAACCAGACCGAATCAAACTGAACCAGACTGAATCGAACCAGACCAGACCAAATTGAACTCGACCAAATGTAACAGAATCAGATCTAACCGAACCAGACCAAACTGAACCAGACCAGACCAAACCGAATCGAACTACACTAGAACAAATCGAACCAGACCAAACCAAAGCGAACCCGACCGAACCGAACCAGAACGAGCCAAACCAAATCGAACCAAAACGAAGCGGATCGAACTGAACCAAACCGAACAGAACCTAATTAAATTTGAACCAGACAAAATCTAACCACACCAAACTGAACCATATTGTGCTGAATCGAACTGAAACTAAGTGAACCTGATCGAACCCTACCAAATCGAACCGAACAAAACCAAACCGAACAAGACCGAATCAAACCCAACCGAACCAGACCGAACTAAACTAGACCAATTCGAACTAGACCGAACCAAACAAGACCAGACTGAACTGAACCAGAGTCCACCGAAGCTTACTGAACCAAACCAAACAAGACCAAAGTCAACCAGACCAAACCCAACTAGGCTGAACCCAGCCGTACTAAACCAGACCGAATCGAACCCGAGCTAACCAGACCGAACCAAACTGGACCAGACCGAAGCGAACTAGACGAAATAAGCGAACCAGACTAGACTAGATCGAACCGGATTTGACCGCAGCAGACCGGACCTAACCAGACTGAACTGAATTGAACCAAACTGAATCTGACCAAGCAGGATCGGATCGAACCAGACCTAACTAAACCACACCTATCCGTACCAGACCGAACAGAACCAAATCTGCTCGAACCAGATCAAACTGAACCAGACCGAACCTAACCGAACCAGACTGAATCGAACCACACTAGACCAAACCAAACCAGACCAAACCAAAGCGAAACCGACCGAACCGAACGAGAATGAACCAAACCAAATCGAACTAAAGTGAACCGAATCGAACTGAACCAAACCGAACAAAACCTAATCAAATCGAACCAGACAAAATCTAACCACACCAAATCGAACCATATTGCGTTGAATCGAACCGAAATCAAGTGAACCTCACCAAACCCTACCAAATTGAACCGAATCGAACCAAACTAAACCAAACCAAACCGAACAAGACCGACCGAACCGAATCGAACCAGACCGAACTAAACCAGACCAATCCAAACCAAACCCAGGCGAAGCAGACCAGACTGAACTGAACCAGATTCGACCGAAGCTTACCGAACCAAACCACTAAAGACCGAACTCAACCAGACTGAACCCAACCAAACCGAACCAAACCGAATCGAACCCGAGCTAACCAAACCGAACCAAACTAGACCAGACCGAACCAACCAAGCCCAAAACGAGGCGAATAAGACCAGAACGGATCGAACCGGATTTGACCGCAACAAATCATATAGAACCAGATTGAACCGAACCGTATCAGATCGAACCCAACCACACCAAACCAAACAAGACCATACCATACCAAACCGAATCACACTAAATCGAACCAGAGCGAACCCAACCACACCAAACCAAACCAGATCGAACCCAACCAGACCGAAACCAAGCGAACCGGACCGGATCGACCGAACCAGATTGTTAGCACGAATGCTAAGCATGTGATTTGATGAAGTCAATGAAGACCATAACTTGCTGAAGTTCTGATGGATTGGATCTGGAATATGTTAGATCAATGCCTAGCACGTGAATTGATGAAGACTGCTTTATGAAGGATCTGTTGGAACCAACCTGGACCGGAATTGTTCAAGTGGATGACTTTGAGCCAACATGAAAATGGTTGGGTGATTCGGTCTTGGTCCTTAGTTGGGTTTGTGTGTTGATGTTGGCTTAGTCCTTAATCATTAGTTGCATGGTTCATCATTTTTGGGGTGCTAAGAGATTCACAAATATTTTTATTAAAACTGATTTTAAGAAAAATAGCCTAAACTGATTTTTGTTGAAATTTTTTTTCAATCAATTGAATTTTTAAAACAATCGATTGAATGTGACAGTTATTTCTATTACTATTGGAATCTTTGACTTAGTCAACTAACGATCAATTCAATCGATTGAATGATTTGTTCAATTAATTGAACCAGTGACAACTAAGCTGTTTTAAATTAGAATTGACTATAAAAAGGAATTGTCTCTATCATTTTCATAACTTTGAGATTTCTGAAATATACTTTTGAGAATTCCTAAGAGATCATAAGTGCCCTTTTTGTGCAAACTGTTTTCAAATTGACTTTCACACAAGAAATCAAAAAGAGCGTGAATCTTGGAGCATTACTTAAGTGAGGATCAACTGCTTTGGTTCTGGACCAGAGCTAAGTCTTCAACACTTGATCTCAATCCATTTTGTATTGTGTATAGTGTGGTTGATTGACTTGAACTGTATTCTGTTCTTATTGTATTCAATTACTGGAGTGTATTTGGGCAGTGCAGTGGGTTTCTGTACTAGTGTAACCCCAGCTGAAGGGTTCAGTGTGGTGGGTTTACTACTGGGAGTAGTAAGTACTGCGGGGAGTAGTGTGTAAGTTGTTGGGAGTAAGGGTGTAAAACTGATCTTGGATCATTTTAGTGGAAATCTTTGCTGGTTTGGCAAAGGACTGAACGTAACCCTTTTGGAAAGGTGAACCAGGATAAAAATTTTGTGTTCTTGCTTTTCTCTCTACTCTTCTTGATAAATATTATTCAACTGCTGTTATCATTTCAATTAACTGAATTAAAATCTAATCATCTTGTTGATTGTATTCTGATTCTTGGAGAGTTCAGTAAACTGTTTGACTGAATCTGTAATACTTCCGTTGTATATTTTGTGCATCTGTTTACTAAATTGTTTACTGGACAGTCCAGAACTGTGCAGTTAATTGATTTTATAAAGATATTTCATTCTCATTCTTAAATCACTTTCCATATTTGTGAAATTTTTTAAAGTTCAATTCACCCCCGCTCTTGAACTCGGTCCAACCTATTTTTCACAATTGGCATCAGAGCTAGGATCTTGAATCCTAGTTGAGATTTTGATCCATGGCCGAGAACAAGTTACCATTTGTTGAAGGTGCTTCTATTAATAGACCACCTATGTTCTCAGGTGTAAACTATTAATTTTGGAAAGTGAGAATGAAGATCTTTATTGAATCAATTGACTGTGGCATCTGGAATGCCATAGTAAATGGGCCATTCATTCCTATGCATGTTGTTGATGGTGTGCATGTTGCAAAACCCTTTGATGAGTTGACTGATCTTGAAAATAAGAAGATGCAGTATGATTGTGTTGCTAAGAACATAATTACTTCTACATTAAATATGGATAAATTTTTTAGGGTGTCACAATGTAGTTCGGCCAAAGAAATGTGGAACATTCTTGAAATCACACATGAATGAACCACGAATGTGAAGAGAACACATAAACATGCGCTGATTCAAGAGTATGAATTATTCAGGATGCAACCGGGAGAGACAATAACAGATGTCCAAAAGAGGTTTATGCACATAGTCAATTATCTAATTAGATTGGGGAAGCAGTTTGACAAAGAAGAGCTTAATATCAAGATTCTAAGGTGCTTGGACATAAGCTGACAGCCTAAAGTCACGACAATTTCAGAAACTAGAGACTTGACCACACTATAGACTAAACCAGAACCAACCAAATTAGATCGAAATGAACCAGACCTAACCGAACCAGACCGAACCAAACCAGAAAGAACCAAAACAAGCCGAACTCAAGCGATTCAAACCGAACTGAACCAAAACCAACCGAACCCAACCAAACCGAACCAAACCAAAATGAACCAAACCAGATCAAACCAATCCGAATTGAACTAGACCGAACCGAATCATCATGAGTCGAACCTAACTGGGCTTAACCGAACCCAAGCAAACCAAACCGAAACAAATCAGATCGGACGGACCGAACCAGATCAGACTAAACTTGATCAGTCCGAACCAGATCGATCTGGCCTTGTTCGGTCTAATTTGGTCTGGTTTGGTTCGGTCTGGTCCGGTCTAGTTTGGTTCGCTTGGGTTCGATTAAGTTTAGTTTGGTCTGGTTTAGTTTTGTCTAGTTCGCTTGGGTTCAGTTTGGTTTGGTTTGGTTGGGTTCAGTCTGGTCTGGTTCAATTTGGTTCAGTCTGGTTCGGTTTGTTCTGGTTTGTTTGGATTTTGTTTGGTTCAGTTCGTTTTGGTTTGGTTCAGTTCGGCCTGGTCCGGTTCGGTTTGGTCCGGTTCGGTTTGGTCCGGTTCGGTCTGGTCGGTTCGATTTGGTCTGGTCGGGTTCGGTTCGGTTCGGTTTGGTTTGGTTCGCTTGGGTTCGGTTTTGGTCCGGTCTGGTTCGGTTCTGTCTGGTCCGATTCGGTCTGATCTGGTTCGGTTCGGTCTGGTTTGACTCAGTTTGGTCTGGTCCGGTTTGGTCTAGTTATGTCCGGTTCGGTTTGGTCCGATACGGTTTGATTCGGTTTAGTCTGGTCCGTTTCGGTCTGGTCTGGCATGGTTCGGTTTGGTCTGGTATGGTTCGGTTTGGTCTGGTATGGTTCGGTTTGGTCCGGTTCAGTCTGGTTTGGTTTGGTCTGGTCTAGTTCGGTCTAGTTCGGTTCGTTAAGGTCGGGTTCGGTTTGTTTGGGTTCGGTTTGGTCGGGTTCGGTTTGGTCTGGTTCGGTTCGTTCAGGTCCGGTTCGGTCCGGTTCAGTCTGGTCTAGTCCGATTCGGTCCGGTTAGTTCAGTCCGGTTCGGTTCTGGTACGATCACACACCGCATCATTCACAAACACAAACATTGATACTACATACCATACGTAAACATTCATTCCATTCAATTCAAATTCATCCAATTCATATATAAACAAATAATTACAATATTTATAAAAAACAATCAAACTAGCTTCCGTTACCAAATATCACTTTAAATAAATTCTATTTAAACATAAATAAACATTTATAAAAAAAACATGCAACTAGCTTCCCTCACAAAATATCATAATTTTAGATAAATTTATATTTCAAAGGAGACAAACATTTATAAGAAAACATACAACTAGCTTCCTCACAAAATATCATAATTTTAGATAAATTTATATTTCAAAGGAGACAAACATTTATAAGAAAACATACAACTAGCTTCCCTCACCTCTATAGAATAGAGATACTCAAAAACCCTAAAATCACGGGCAATCTAACTCTGTTCAAGAATCTGATCAAACACTCTTGATCTACTCAACGCTAGGAATCTAGGGATGTCCTTTTATCGTCAATCTGATAACCTATGAGATCACAAATCTAGAGAAAAGGTAGAAAACTTTAAAAACAAATTGTTTGAGAGATGGTGGTTTTCATAAAACTATATATCTTGTTAAAGAAAGAGAGAAAGAGTTGGTAGTTTTTATTAGAATAAAATAAAATATCTTTTTAGAGAGTAAAATATCTTCTTAGAGAGAATATCTTCTTAGGGAGAGAGAGTTGGTGGTTGTTATAAAAATAAAATTTGAATAACTAATTTCTATTTATTTAAACAACTTTTTTTTTAATATTGAGGTGTTATCTTGTTTATCTCTAAAACTAATTCTAGGTTAGTTTTTATTCTATAGCTATTATCTTGGGTATTACATTCTCCCCAACAATAAAAATTTTCGTCATCGAAAATTGACATACTAGGAAAGAAATAAAAATAGGTTTCTCTAATGATTTTCCTGCATCTCTTGAGTTGAATCACTAAACTTACTCTCTCACATAATAAATCCTATAAAGCAAGCAACAATAAATTGACATCTAGTATCCTTCAAAAATAAACATTTCAAATTCACTTGGGAGTTATGTATATCAATACTATCAAAACACGTATTATAAAGAAAAATTTTACACATTCTAATTTATCTTTAAAATTCAATTTCATACAAAATATAATTAATCAATCAAAACATAACCTTTAAAGATACTCTACATATGAAACCTTAAGATAGAAATCAATCTTCATTAAGTCATGAGTGTGCACCCTCACCACTTCATCAAGATTATTTTCTTACTTAATAATTTCATTCTCATTCATCACAATCAACACAATTCAATTACAAATAAAAATTTCAAAGATCATGGTCAAATATCCAACTGAAAACATTTTGCCTATTTTTTAAAAGTAAATTTTCAAAAAAATTCACATGCAGAAGAAGCACAATAAACCCGCCACCCTCAGGTCATCCTAAGGACGAACTGCTCCGATACCAAATGTACAAAATATTATGTATGAAAGATTTCGGTGAAAAACGTAGTCATCTTGGGTTGGTTTCCATTTTTGGCAGGTTTTCGTGCAGACAGTACTGTACTTTAGGTACGTGTATTTTTTAACCGTATTAATGGAAAACAAAAATAAAATGACCAAAAATGATGTGTAGATGGTTTGGGTGCAAAAACAAGTCATCGTGTGTTGGTTAGTAACTTTTGGGAGTTTTCGTGCATACAGACCTGAACTTTTGACCGAAATATTTTTTAGCCGTATTGACGAAAAACAACAATAAAATGACTTAAAATTATGTCCAAAAGATTTGGGTTAAAAATGTGGTTATCTGAGGTTGGTTTATATTTTTGGCAGGTTTTCGTATTTAGGGTCCTGTTCTTTTGTTCTGAGCATTTTTTAACCATATTGATGGGAAACAATAATAAAATGACCGAAAATGTTGTGCATATGGTTTGGGTGCAAAAATAAGTCATTATGTGTTGGTTTGTAACCTTTGGGAGTTTTCCTGTCAATTGACCTAAACTTGTGATCGTTATATTTTTGAGCTATATTGATATGAAACAACAACAAAATGACCGAAAATTATGTGCAAAAATTTTGGGCAAAAAACATAGTTATCTGTGGTTGGTTTATATTTTTGGCAGGTTTTCGTATTTAGGGTCCTGTTCTTTTGTTCTGAGCATTTTTTAACCATATTGGTGGGAAACAACAATGAAATGACCGAAAATGATGTGCATATGGTTTGGGTGCAAAAACAAGTCATCATGTGTTGGTTTGTAACTTTGGGATTTTTCGTATCAATTGACCTAAACTTGTGACCGTTATATTTTTGAGTTGTATTGATGTGAAACAACAACAAAATGACCGAAAATTATGTGGAAAAGATTCTGGCGAAAAACGTAGTCATCATGGGTTGATTTTCATGTTTGATAGGTTTTTGTGCAGAAGGTACTGTACTTTGGTTACAAGCATTTTTTAACCGTATTAATGGGAAACATGATTTTAAAATGCTAGAAAATGATTTACGAATTGTTTAGGTGCAAAAACAAGTCATCATGTGTTAGTTTGTATCTTTTGGGAGTTATCGTGCCAAATGACAAACTTCTAAATGTCATATTTTTGAGTCATATTAATGGGAAACAACAACAAAATGACCGAAAAATATGTGCAAAAGATTTGGGTGAAAAATGTAGTTATGTTGGGTTGGTTTCCATTTTGGCAGGTTTTCGTATTTAGGGTCCTGTTGTTTTGTTTTGAGCATTTTTTAACCATATTGATGGAAAACAACAATAAAAATGACCGAAAATCATGCACAGATGGTTTGGGTGCAAAAAGAAGTCATCATGTGTTGGTTTTTAACTTTTGCGAATTTTCGTACCAAATGACCTAAGCTTTTGACCGTTATATTTTTGAGTCGTACTGATGGGAAACAATAACAAAATGACCGAAAATTATGTATGAAAGATTTGGGTAAAAAACGTAGTCCATCTTGGGTTGGTTTCCATTTTTGGCAGGTTATCGTGCAGACGGTACTGTACTTTAGGTACATGTATTTTTTAATCGTATTAATGGAAAACAACAATAAAATGACCAAAAATGATGTGCATATGGTTTGGGTGCAAAAACAAGTCATCATGTGTTGGTTTGTAACTTTTAGGAGTTTTCGTGTCAAATGATCTAAACTTGTAACCGTTATATTTTTGAGTTGTATTGACGTGAAACAACAACAAAATGACCAAAAATTATGTGTAAAAGATCTGGGCGAAAAACATAGTCATAATGGGTTGGTTTTTATTTTTGACAGGTTTTTGTGCAGAAGGTACTGTACTTTGGTTACAAGCATTTTTTAACCGTATTAATGGGAAACATCATTTTAAAATGATAAAAAATGATGTGCGGATGGTTTAAGTGCAAAGACAAGTCATCGTGTGTTAGTTTGTATCTTTTGCGAGTTTTCATGCCAAATGACATAAACTTTTAAATTTTATATTTTGGAGTCGTATTAATGGGAAACAATAACAAAATGACTGAAAATTATGTGCAAAAGATTTGGGCGAAAATATGTAGTTATCTTGTGTTGAATTCTATTTTGGCAGGTTTTCGTATATAGGGTCCTGTTATTTTATTTTAAGCATTTTTTAACCATATTGATGGGAAACAACAATAAAATGATCGAAAATCATATGCAGATGGTTTGGGTACAAAAAGAAGTCATCATGTGTTGGTTTTTAACTTTTGCGAGTTTTCATGCCAAATGACCTAACATTTTGATCGTTATATTTTTGAGTCGTATTGATGGAAAACAATAACAAAATGATCGAAAATTATGTACTAAAGATTTGGATGAAAACGTAGTCATCTTGAGTTGGTTTCCATTTTTGGCAGGTTTTTGTGCAGACGGTATTGTACTTTAGGTACGTGCATTTTTTAACTGTATTAATAGAAAACAACAATAAAATGACAAAAAATGATGTGCATATGGTTTGGGTGCAAAATAAGTCATCATGTGTTCGTTTGTAACTTTTGAGAGTTTTCGTGCATAAAAACCTGAAGTTTTAACCGGAATATATTTCAGCCGTATTGATAGAAAAGAACAACAAAATGACCGAAAATTATGTGGAAAAGATTTGGGTGAAAAATGTAGTTGTATGGGGTTAGTTTCTGTTTTTTGCAGGTTTTCGTATTTAGGCTCCTATTCTTTTGTTCTGAGCATTTTTTAACCATATTGGGGGAAAACAGCAGTAGAATGACCGAAAATGATGTGCATATGGTTTGGGTGCAAAAACAAGTCATCATGTGTTGGTTTGTATCTTTTGGGAGTTTTCCGGCATAAAGACCTGCACTTTTGGTCTGAATATTTTTCAGCCGTATTGACGGAAAATAACAACAAAATTACCGAAAATTATGTGCAAAAGATTTGGGTGAAAAATGTTGTTATCTGGGGTTGGTTTCTATTTTTGGCAGGTTTTCGTATTTAGGGTCCTATTCTTTTGTTCTTAGCATTTTTTAACTATATTGGTGGGAAACAATAATAAAATGACCGAAAATGATGTCCATATGGTTTGGGTGCAAAAACAAGTCATCATGTGTTGGTTTGTAACTTTTGGGAGCTTTCGTGTCAAATGACCTAAACTTGTGATCGTTATATTTTTAAGCTGTATTGTCGTGAAACAACAACAAAATGACCAAAAATTATTTGCAAAAGATTTGGGAGAAAAACGTAGTCATCATGGGTTGGTTTTCATTTTTGACAGGTTTTTGTGCAGAAGTTACTGTACTTTGACAAGCATTTTTTAACCGTATTAATGAGAAACATCATTTTTTAACCGTATTAATGGGAAACATCATTTTAAAATGATAGAAAATGATGTGCGGATGGTTTAAACGCAAAAAGAAGTTATCATGTGTTAGTTTGTATCTTTTGAGAGTTTTCGTGCCAAATGACATAAACTTTTAAATGTCATATTTTTGAGTTGTATTCATGGGAAACAACAACAAAATGACCGAAAGTTATGTGCAAAAGATTTGAGTGAAAAATTTAGTTATCATGGGTTGGCTTCCATTTTGGTAGGTTTTCGTATTTAGGGTTCTGTTCTTTAGTTTTGAGCATTTTTTAACCATATTGATGGGAAACAACAATAAGATGATCGAAAATCATGTGCAGATGGTCTGGGTGCAAAAAGAAGTCATCATGTGTTGGTTTTTAACTTTTGCGAGTTTTCGTGCCAAATGATCTAAACTTTTGACCGTTATATTTTTTAGTCGTATTGATGGGAAACAATAACAAAATGACCGAAAATTATGTACAAAAGATTTGGGTGAAAAACGTAATCCATCTTGGGTTGATTTCCATTTTTGGCAGGTTATCGTGCAGACGCTACTGTACTTTAGGTACATGTATTTTTTAATCGTATTAATGGAAAACAACAATAAAATGACCAGAAATGATGTGCATGTGGTTTGGGTGCAAAAACAAGTCATCATGTGTTGCTTTGTAATTTTTGGGAGTTTTCGTGTGAAATAACCTAAACTTGTGACCGTTATATTTTTAAGCTGTATTGTTGTAAAACAACAACTAAACCTGAACTTTTAGGTGCAAAAACAAGTCAACATATGTTGGGTAGTAACTTTTGAGAGTTTTCGTGGATAAAAACATGAACTTTTGACCGGAATATTTTTCAGTCGTATTGACGGAAAACATCAACAAAATGACCGAAAATTATGTGCTAAAGATTTGGGTGAAAAATATAGTTATCTAGGCTTATTTTCTATTTTTGGCAGGTTTTCGTATTTAGGGTCCTGTTGTTTTGTTCTGAGCATTTTTTAACCATATTAGTGGGAAACAAAAATAAAATGTCCGAATATGATGTGCATATGGTTTGGGTGCAAAAACAAGTCATCATGTGTTGGTTTGTAACTTTTGGGAGTTTTTCTGCATAAAGACCTGAACTTTTGACCGGAATATTTTTCAGACGTATTGACGGAAAACAACAATAAAATGACCGAAAATTATGTGCAAAAGATTTGGATGAAAAATGTAGTTATCTGGGGTTGGTTTCTATTTTTGGCAGGTTTCGTATTTATGGTCCTGTTGTTTTGTTCTGAGCATTTTTTAACCATATTGGTGGGAAACAACAATAAAATGACCGAAAATGATGTGCATATGGTTTGGGTGCAAGAAAAAGTCATCATGTGTTGGTTAGTCGTAAAATAAGGTTTAGACCGAGTTCAAGAGGGGGAGTGAATTGAACTTTCAAAATCTTTTCACAAATATGATTTGTTCTTGAAATAGAAAATGAAAATTCTTAATTCAATCAATCAACTCGTGTAATTCTGGACTGTCCAGTAAACAATCAATTGTGCACAGTGGAAATTGTTAAAGATAAACCAGAAAGCAGTTTACAGTACTGAAATGTGTTAATCCAGATTCAAGATGATTAAACACAATTTAGTAGATTAGAAATAACCCAGAAATACAGTTGTTTCAGATATATGTAAACAGATGTTCAGAAAATAATCAACAATATGATCAAATTTTAATCCAGTCAATTTAAATGATAACAACAGTTGAATAAAAGATATCAAGAAGAGTAGGGAGAAAAGCAAGAACACAAAATTTTTATACTGGTTCACCCTTCCTTAAGGGCTACGTCCAGTCCTTTGCAAACTAGCAAAGATTTCCATTAAAAAGATCACAAGATCAGTTTACAACCCTTGCTCCCAGCAGTAAACCCACACCTCACTGAACCCCTCAGCTAGTGTGTAACCAGTGCAGAAACCCACTACACCACAACACTTGCAATCCGCAAGCAACACTGCTTCCCGTAACACTCACACTCTACTGAACCCCTCAGCAGATGTGAGAACAGTGCAGAAACCCACTACACCAACTCAATTACGGACTCAGTAATTGAAAAACAACAAACAAATTACAAAACAACAAGATCAGCAATTGATCACATAGTACTTCTACACAGAACAGATTATAAAGAATGAAGATCAGGTGTAGAAGACTTAGCTCTGGTCCAGAACCAAAGTTGCAAGAACCTCACTCAAGGATGCTTTAAAGATTCACGTTCTTGGAGGTTCCTTGTTTTTGAAAAGCTTTGTGAAAGGATTTATCACACAAAAGGGGCGCTATATCTCACTTAGAAAATCTCAAGGAATGCTTTTCGAAAATCTTAGATGTCTGAAAATGATAGTGCCCATTCCTTTAAATACCCAAATAAGTTTTAAAAACAGCTTAGCTATCACAGTTCAATTAATTGAACAAACCATTCAATCGATTGAATTGACCGTTAGTTGACCCAGTCAAAGATTCTAGTAGTAATAGAAATAACTGTCACATTCAATCGATTGTTTTAGAAAGCTAATTGATTGAAAAACCTTTTTCCAGCAAAAATCAGTTTGGGCTATTTTTCTTAAAACCAGTTTTGATAAAAATATTTGTGAATCTCTTAGCATTTCAGGAATGATGAATCATGCCATTAATGATTAAGGACTAAGCCAATCACCAACACACAAACCCAACTAAGGACCAAGACCGAATCACCCAATCATCTTCATGTTGGCTTAAAGTCTTCACTTGAACAATTCTGGTCCAGGTTGGTTCCAACAGATTCTTCATGAGCCAGTCCTCATCAACTCACGTGCTAGGCATTGATCTAACATAGTCCAGAACCGATTCAGCTAGCTATCGTCTTTATTAACTTCATCAAATAACATGCTTAGCATTGGTGCTAACATTAGTAACTTTTGGAAGTTTTCGTGCATAAAAACCTCAATTTTTGACCGAAATATTTTTCAGCTGTATTGACGGAAAACAACAACAAAATGACCGAAAATTATGTGCAAAATATTTGGGTGAAAATGTAGTTATCTGGGGTTGATTTCTATTTTTGGCAAGTTTTCGTATTTAGGATCCTAAGCATTTTTTAACTATATTGGTGGGAAACAACAATAAAATGACCGAAAATGATGTGCATATGGTTTGGGTGCAAAAACAAGTCATCATGTGTTGGTTTGTAACTTTTGGGAGTTTTTGTGTCAAATGACCTAAACTTGTGACTGTTATATTTTTGAGTTGTATTGATGTGAAATATCAACCAAATGACTGAAAATTATGTGCAAAAGATTTTGACGAAAAACGTAGTCATCATGGGTTGGTTTTCATTGTTAGCACCAAGGCTAAGCATGTGATTTGATGAAGTCAATATTGTGAGCACCAAGGCTTAGCATGTGAAGCTGATGAAGACTGCCTCATGAAGAATCTGTTGAAACCAACCTGAACTAGAATTATTCAAGTGAAGACTTTATGCCAACATGAAGATTGTTGGGTGATTAGGTCTTGGTTCTTAGTTGGATTTGTGTGTTGGTGATTGGCTTAGTCCTTAAGCATTAGTGGCATGGTTCATCACTTCAGAGGTGCTAAAAAGATTCACAAATATTTTTATTAAAATTGTTTTTAATAAAAATAACCCAAAATGTTTTTGCTGGAAAAAGGTTTTCCAATCGATTGAATTTCTAAAACAATCAATTGAATGTGACAGTTATTTCTGTTACAACTGAAATACAGTTATTGCTGTTACAACTGAAACCTTTGACTGGGTCAAACTAACGGTCAAATTCAATCGATTGAATGATTTGTTCAATTAATTGAATTGTGACAGCTAAGTTGTTTTTAAAACTGATTTGGGTATTTAAAGGATTGCACAATATCATTTTCAGTTATCAAAAACTTTCGAAAAGTATTCCTTGAGATTTTCTAAGAGAGATATTGCCCTTTTTGTGAGATCATCATTTTGGCAAAGCTTTTCAAATCAAGAAACCTCCAAGAACGTGAATCTTTAAAGCATCCTTGAAGTGAGGTTCTTGCTACTTTGGTTATGGACCAAAGCTAAGTCTTCTACACCTGATCTTCATTATGTGTAATCTGTTTTGTGTAGAACTACTCTGTAATCTTTTCTGATCCTGTTGATCTGTAATCTGTTTGCTGTTTTCAATTACTGGGTTTGTAATTGAGTTGGTGTAGTAGGTTTCTACACTGGTCTCACATCTGCTGAGGGGTTCAGTAGAGGGTGAGTACTGCTGGGAGCAGTGTTGCTTGCGGACTGCAAGTGTTGTGGTGCAGTGGGTTTCTGCACTGGTTACACACTAGCTGAGGGGTTCAGTGAGGTGTGGG
>Ga0099825_1001150_pt1 | contig 32832 bp, 14 predicted proteins | sample SiratroredBW_FD_76838 | JGI IMG/M metagenome (GOLD analysis project Ga0099825, IMG submission 76838) | Root nodule microbial communities of legume samples collected from California, USA - Siratro red BW | ecosystem: Host-associated > Plants > Roots > Nodule | place: USA: California | collected...
AATATTAAGAAATAACTAGCACCCTGATTGGTACAGTGATTTGACTTAGTGTTCATTGAATCGTTTTTATCGTATAAGCGCTCGTGTGTAAATTGGTGTATCATTGAAGAGGAAATTTGGCTATATTGTTTCCATAAGCTGTCCTAGAAGGCGTATTAAAATAAGTTGTATCAACATATCATAAGCTATTTTCATAAGTATTTGATTTCGACTGACATATGACAATATAATCCTTGCCTTAGAAAGCTTAAGCAGTCTTCACTTACAATTCAATTCAGTCTACTAGAGTCAGTCCCCAAAGTCCAAATAGTAAAATGAGATTAGAGTCTATCCTAGATTCGTTATTGAGTCTTCCATATTTTTATATGCTGTAGATGTCTATTCCTACACATGCAGGGGTGTTGTCGTTGGATAACCCACATTTGTCCATGCTCGAGATGTGTAGTATCAGGCATGTGGGGGTGTTGAGTTCCGACAATCTATATCGAATAAAATATAGCCTATTAGTCCTTCGTTAGGATGTCCTCAGCGTACCAGCTTTGTAGAATTAATCCTAAGCCCAAATTCTAAGAATAAGTACTCTCAAACACTTATGCGAGTACTTCTTCAAAAGATAAATCCAAATAAATCATAAATAAACTTTTCCAAAGACACCCTAAATATCAAAACCACCTAATATCTAATAATTAGTAGGTGAGCTTTTAGCAAAAAAGAATACTCAACAATACTTAGTTGGAAAGTAATTCAATATTAGCATAAGTATTAGAGATTGTTATTCAAGTTTAAACAATATTCACATTCTTTGTACATTAAACTATTCAAAACTTTGGATGTTACATTCATGTAAAATAACATTTTCTTTTTGCCCTTGATTGCTTTTTTCATGTTTTAGAAAACACAGGAAATATTCCAAACAATTAATAGTTCCACTTGAGTTTAAATAAACATAAAACTTGTTTGTTAATTAAGTACAAAAAACTATTCCCGTATTTTGACACAACAGCTTAAGCTTTTTGAACAGTTGGCTAATGAAATGGTATTGACATCATTATGACCATGTTATCTAGTTTTCCCCTCATTATTTTTAAAATAGAACTGTAATTTCAGCACTCTCCAGCACTTAGCAAAACTAAATTTAAAAAATGCTTATCAATTACTACAAGTCCTGTCAAGAATGTTCTTAAAATATTACACGACCAACAGCCTCATTAATATAATGTTACGTACAAGGAAAGGAGCGACATGTCGATGACCTTTATCATATGCAAGTTGTACAGGTGTGTGTCCAGCATTGTCCTTCACCATCAATTCTTCCTTTGTGCCTGCATGTACAAGCACAGCGCATGCCTCTGCATTTCCTCTTAATGCAGCCCAGTGCAACGGTGTACAACCTGAACCAGTTTTATTGAGTATCATCATGTAAAAAAAAAATATCAACATAACCTAATGGAAAAATTAACCTGTTTCAAAAGTATTACCAAAAATACTTAATCTGCTGTATTAATTAAAAATAGCAGTCAACTTTTATGACTATTTTGTCAAATGTCTAACATACAAAATAGTCATAAAAGCACTAAAATATGTACCCCAAACAAGTCTTGAAACTATAGGCAGGTCTCAAGCATCTTAGATTTCAAACCAGCATCCAAACCCATTGAAACAGTAACATCAAGATCATGAAATCATTATGTACATCATATGCATAGTAATACATAATAATAATTAAATCCTTTTCAATCTAATATAGTATTACTCATGCAAACTTGTCTAGTACTTATTACCAAAAATATAATCACATATAACATGCAATGCCCTCCAATGTGATGGCTAATCACAGCATACGACACGACAGAATGATTTCAAATATGTTTATGCTTATTAGAGTCTATGTTGGACTGCTCTTGACCATACTTAAAACTATAGAGACAAGAGACCTTATGGAATAAGGAATATATAATTGGAGAACTTTTAAAAAATGTAAAGGAAATTAAGTGCTAACTACACATACCATCTTTATCTTGTCTTCCTTGGCATGCATCTCTAAATAGAAGCAATCTTATTGTGTCAGCAAATCCCTTATATGCGGCCCTGTACATGAGAATTAAGAAGTAAAAAAAACGAAGGAAAAAAACTCAACTTCTTTAATGGATTTGCTGAATATGCAACCATAATTATTAGAAACAAATCAAATCATTTAGGGTGAACTTCAACGATTTGGCACAACACATTACGTACCTAAAGTACTTCAAAACTCTTTGAAGCGCAGGGGTTATTCATTGGTCAAAAAACTCCATAAAAATAATTAGTTTACAGGAAAATATACAGTTTAGCCCAAATTTATGAGTGCATTAAAAGCAAAAGAAAGATGCAAATTTCGGACCATGACATTGACAACCAAGTCATTATCAAAATACGGTTTCTTAATTAAACATAGCAATCAAAAGCCTCATGGCATACCAGTGAAGAGGACTCCTGCCATCATTATCAGGCACATCAAAATCGGCATGGTACTTTGCTACAATGTGATTTAAGAAAGCTGTCTGTCCATATTGTGCAGCAACATGAACTGCCTGCAGAAACCATTTAAGTATGAAAATAGTGAAACAGTAGGAACATTTAAACAGGTGCTAGGCAGAATAAGTCCAGGGTCTTCCTTCTACAGGAAGTGGTGCCAATCAATCTCACAGTAACCCATGTGCTCACCTATTATGTACCGGACTACCTATTTTTATTTATTTTTTAATAATTGATTATATTCTTATCGGCAAAATATAAATCACAGTTTCATAGACTAAACTCGTCTTTCTTCTTTTTACCTTAACATATACTGCTTAATAACTAAAACATAAAAGCTTATGTTTTAAAAAATTGTTATAACTTTAATCAAAGGGTGAAATATTGATACTTGGAAATTCGAATATGAAATAACAAAGAATAAAATTCGGTATACAGTTGATATTCAGCCGTTTAGATTTGGATACGGGAGGTAAACATTAAAATACAGCTAGGGCGTGAGTTGAAAAAGTCAACAATTCAAACTAGGACATGAATTTCGATGCAATAATTTAAAATGAATGCATGCCTCCCAAATTACAGAAAACAAGTAAATTCTGCTGAAACTATCCATTTATACAAATATTGACAAGCATCCAAGAGTACACCACCAAAGGAAAACAATACCCGGTATCCATTTATGTCCGCAGCTTCAACCCGAGCACCATTCTCCACAAGCACATCAGCAGCTGCAGTTGAACCACGAACCGCAGCCCAATGCAATGCTGTTTGTTGCATGTTGTCTTTAGCATTCACATCCGCTCCATGCTTCATAACAAGTACAGTTCAAATTAAAGCACGCAAAACCGAAATCACTTCATAAACTAACTTCACTAAGTGTTATGAAAACTATTAATTTCTTGAACGACACATAACCACGCAAAGAAGAAGAATAAACTTGCTGCATATGAAGCCGAGGCCAACTTAAATTCAAAAAGTAAAAACGAAACGCCCAATTTTCCATTCAAATAAGGGGAATAACATGGAATGGTACCTGAATGAGATAGTGCGCAATGTCGTGAAAGTTGTTAAGCGAGGCCCATTGGAGAGCGTAATAGCCATTAACATCGGGAACGGAGACGGAGGCGGCGTGTTGTTCGACGAAGTTTCTCAATTTGTTGAAGTCGCCGTGAGCAGAGGCGGTGAAGACGTCGAGGATAAGAGGCTGGTCGGTGGGTTTGGAGACCGATGATGATGATGATACCACCTCGATCTCCGAGGAAGCCATTGATAGGGTGAAGGAAATTGGTTGTTAGGGTTGGAAAAGGTGAAAAATAATTGGGTTAATAGGTTCTGATTGAGAAGGAAGAGAACCAATGAATTTGTGTTCCTCCCTCCCTTCGTCTTTTCCTTCAATTTCCTGATTCTTCAACAAGAGTCCCTTATTACACCCAAGGAAAGAAAATGTCTCTTTCTGTTTTTTTCTTTTTTTAATTAAAAGAGATGGGTATTAATTTTTTGAAAAGCTAAAATACTATTTTTGTGCTTTCTACAATTTTATTTTGATCTTTTTATATTTTAAAATTATAATTTGGATTTTATCTTTACAATATTATATCATCATGTCTATGTTTATTATCGGTCCGTCTCATATATTTAGTTTTCTAAAATAGTATTTGTCTTTTTGGTTTCTCAAAAATCAAATTTTACTATTGTAGTATCTTGTATAATAATTTTGTTAGTTTTTTCTTATGTGGTTAATGGATTGTGATGTAGGTTTTCATGTGACTACTGTTATACTTCTACCTGTATTGTATAAAATGTGGATTTAAAAAAAAATGTTAAAAAGCTTATTAGACTGAAAACTTATTTATCTCATCTTAAAAATATTCCATGGCCCGCAATATTGAAAGTCATCTTTTTTTTTAACTCCTGAACATAGATCCTGTACAAAGCAAACCTCTCTTTTTTTTAGTCTTTATTTAGGATTCTAGTTTGTGGTTTCACTTAAAGGGTGGTTTAGTGATTGTGATGTTTACACCTCCGAATATTCTAATTTTGATTTTCTTTGAAGTTGATTTTTTATCGATTCATGTAGGATATGGTTGGATTAATTTAATTCAGTAGAAGTTGGAAGCTTCACAAACACATTCGCCTTTGTAAGGTATGGAGAGTGTTGTTGTCTCCAGGAATTTAAGTGTGTCAAGGTGGAATGCGAAAGTTTTATTTTTTCAGTTTGATTATCAATTTGACCTATCTTTCAAAAAAATAATCTTAACTCACTCTTTAAATAAAGATTCTTTTTTATCCACTAAGCTAAGTGAGTGAATTGAAATACTTTCGGTCTGCATAAAGTGTATTAGACTCAAATCTAAAAAAAAGTTAGCAAATAAAACACTTCAATTATCTCTTAAATTCTTTCTGGGTCCTTAAAATATTTTAAATTATAAATTGATTATTAAATATTTTACACTAATAATAATTGATCCTTAATTAATTTATATTATTTATAATTTAATTGAAAGGATAGGACTTAATCTATTTTTCCTCATATTGTTCAACATTGGTCCATTGGTCCATTCATTCAACCTTTGTTGATTTTGTCTTGGACCAGTTCTTCCTCCACCTCCATGCCTTCTTCTTGGATCTCCATACTCAACATAAAAAATACTAATATGTCTTTAAGTAAAAACTGTACAAATAAAAATACCCTTCACTCCAATCAGAGACGGATGTGCAAGAGAAGAAAGAAGAAGTTGCATCCATTTCGTTAGTTTTTTCCAAATTTTCAATTAAACTTTCAAACAAGTCATAGATAAGTAATTATTGATGTTTATTAGCAATTTATGATGTTTATTAGCAATTTATGAGTGATATTATTGGTTCACAAATTTGTTAATTGGATGAGGCCCACCCATTGCCCATCCGGTTCACATTTTTTTGAATTTTGACAATCTGATGGGGTGGCATCCGGTTTACAACTTACAAACCGGATGACACCCTCCTCCAGTGCATCCGGTTAACATTTTATGAACCGGACGTCTAGCTGTCTGGTTCTCAAAATTCAAAAAAATGTGAACCGGATGGCTTCATTCGGGTGCCTATCAAAAGCTTAAAAAATCCATCAAAATAAAAAATCTTACCTCTCCGTCGTTTCTCACTACCGATCAACATTGCAAAATGGGAGGCATTTCAACGAGGTTACTTTTGGAATTAAATTTTTGTATGGAGGTGCAGGAAGAGGGTATGGGGTTGGAGGAAGAATTCGTCTTTGTCTTGTCATGATCTAGCATGGCTTAATCTAAACTTGTCTTGACATGGGTCTAACATGATTAGACTCAAAAGTGGGTCTGACTTAGCTTAGCTCGGCGCCAAATGGACTCTACTCGAATTGGCCTGATGTTGCTTGACTCAACTAAGTCCATGTAGTCCTAACACTACTATATTTGATGTGGGCTCAACACAACTCAAACCTAATGTGGGTCTAACTCGATTTAAACACCCAATGTTTGCCTAACACAACTCAATCCGGTGTGGTCTCAACTCTACTTAACCTGAGGTAGGCCCAACTCGACTTAACATGAAGTGGGTTCGACTTGACTTGGTATGAGATGGCCTTACTCGACTTTACTTAAGGTGGGATTGAGTTAACTCGACGTGGTGTGGGCTCGACTCGACACGAGCCAACGTGGGCCTGACTCGACTCAACCCAACGTGGACTCCACTCTAATCAACCTAACATGGACCTAATTCTGTTCAACCCCGACGTAGGACTGACTCTACTTAACTTGATGTGAGCTCAACACAACTCAGTTCAAAGTAGGTCCAACTTGACTCTGTCAGACTTGGAGTTGACTCAACTCAACTTAATGTGGACCATAATTGACTCAATAAGGTGAACCCAACTTGAATGAGTTTAAGGTGGGTCGAACTCGTCCTGAGTTGGGTCCAAAAGGTCTGGATCTGAGTTGGGTTCAACTTGATTTGAATTGACTTAAGCCCAACTCGACTCAACCCAATGTAGCCCTAACTCAACCTTATTCAATGTGAGCTCGACTCTACTCCACTTAATGTGGACTTAACTTGATTAAGCTAAATGTGGGTCCAACATAACTCAACCTAATCGTAAGCCTACTCAACCCAGTCCAACGTGAGTTCATTTAACTCAGTATAACATGGGCCTACTTGACTCAGCACGAGGTGCACATAACTCGACCTGACCTTTTGTGGGCCTGACATAGGTCTGACTTGACTCAGTCCGACGTGGACCCAATAAAACTTAACTTGACCTTGTACAATCTAACCTAATTAATCTAGGCTTGACCTAACCTTGTCTATATTAACCTAAGACTAACTCAGACAAACTTGATCTTTGCTTGACTCGACCTAACATGGACATAACTTAACTTAGCCTATATAGATTAAACTTGGCACAATATAAGTCGAGTTTGTTTTAACCTTACCTCTCCAAAATTACTCTCCATCTAATCTAAAATAAATTTATCTTAACTCAAACTCATATTCTACTTAACTTGGCATGACTTGGTTCAAATCTAATTTGAACCCAATTTATTTAAGCTTGACTTTGACTTATCTACTCTGACTAAACTTTACGGATGCTAAGTTTGGATCTAGATTAAATAAATGTTTTTTATGTGCATCATTGTTCTTTTTAAATAATACTTTCATTCTTATTTTTTAACAAAGTTTTTACTTTAAAATTTTGACCCATGGGTCGATTGGCACATGGGGCTTTTCTTGGCATTGTGAATTTTTTCTTATGTGAACTATTTTGGTATCTAGCCATGGGTTAGGAACAAACCCTATGAACTCAGTAAAAAAACAAAAATATGAATGACCTGATATTGGGGATACATACAAACTTGTTAAAATGATTTTTAAAAGAATTAAATAAAATTTGAATGATAATAATCATAAAAAGATTTAATCAAAATTATAAATTTTATAAAACTTAATAAAATATATTGTAATTAGTGTAAAAATCTAACACCTAATAAATATTAAACATAAAATGAATAATATTAAGTTATTTATACATATTACCCACATTTGATAAAAATATTATTTTAATACAATTCGTGAACTTTACTTAAAAAACCCCACAAACTGTCTAACACTACCTATGCATCCAATCCTGTATAATAAATTTCATAAAATTAAATTATTATTATTAGTTTAAAAATACATTTTGATTATTATTAGTATTTTTAATTTTAATTTTATTAATTATAATTGTTAGTTATGAATTTAGTATTAGTATTATTATTATGTTATATTATATAATTAATTATATTTATTTTACTATAACAAAAATATCAATATTAATAAATTAACAATAAAAATTAATTATAAAGTTTAATATATATATATATATATATATTGTAATTAGTGTAACGATTATATATATAAATATAATAAAATATTTATTATATAATTTATTATGTGTTTACCTAATCATTATGTAGACAAATAATCAATTATATAATAAATATTTTATTATATTTATATATATAATTGATTATACGTTTTGATCAATTGATTATTTTTTTTAAAATCTTGGAACTTTACGAAAAAGGAATGTTGCAATTTTTTTTATATTATTTTAATTATTTTTTTTATTCTTCGATTTTCGTGTCGTTGGTTTTGGTCGTGTTTATCAGTCTGTGCAAACCCATCATGTTTATCTGTCTGCATCAAAATCTATGTTTGCTTGGCATAAAAAATAGCTTAATATGATCCCTCTTTGCATCTACAATGTCTTTGATAGGATGAATAAAAATTTTAAGTTGAGAATGTTAAATTACTCTGTTTAGTAAGAATCCTTTAAAAATATTATCATTACTCTTTTTTTATCATGTTTTGACTGATTCTTTCTTATAAGAGGACGAAAATATAATTTTTTAATAATTTTTTTAATATATAATCACGTCTTTCAAAAATATCTTAGAGCCATCAAATATATTTTATGATAAATTTAAAAAACGTCCGGTTCCCAAAATATATGATTCTCAGAAAAAGAGCCCAAAATCCCCTTGATTTAACAACTATAGATGATACAATTAAGAATCCCTTTATAATTTCTAGCAATAAGGATCTTGGAAGTTGGATTGCAACTACAACTCAAACATCAACAGAATGAATGGCATTCTCGATTGTGCATGACAAAACAAAATTCTGGATCGTCTTCACAGATTAAGTGAAATTAGTGAAGTTTGGTTTTGAGCAAGCAATTGAAGGAGGAAGAAATGGATATGACATTGTTGTATGTACATGTTATTCAATGAGAAAGGGTATTTACAAGCCGGTAAGAATTTACACGAAACAAGGAAAGACAAAAGAGCAATGCAGCATTAAAAGTTGAAGGAGGAGGACTAGCAGCTACAGAGTTGAAGGGCTTCATCGAACCTCTTTTCTTCTGCAGAGGGATGAAACATGCAAAACTTCGGAGTTCGAATGATGTTTTTCTCTGGTCCTGCTTTGGCTACAGGGGTGTATTTGGCAACCCATTTGAGTGCAGAGTCTTTCAGCATAGAAAAGGTTGTGGCTGTGACAGATGATGGTGATGGGGCATGAGCGGTGCCATTGTGGGGGAGCATGAGCATTGCTGCAGAAGGTGCCATGGATTTAGATAAAAGATGAAAGAGATAAAAGTGAATGAAACCAGATTGGGTTAAAGTTCTGAACTTGCTAGCATTTATAGAATAATTGTGATGAGAAATGAGAGAATCTGTGGGCGACTCTACCTGTTTCGTATCGTTAGGAAAAGGCTGAAATGCTAGGGGTTTAAAACCAGGGAAAATCAAAACCGTTGACTGGTTTTCTGTCTTTCCAATGAAAGCCGTTTTCTTTTAGATATATCTACTTAACAACTCATTTTTTAATAAAATAATATTATACAATGGTAAAATAATAATATATATGGTTGTAAAGTGAATGGATAAAATAAAAAGTGGTATCAATGTATTGAGATTCTTTTTATTTTATATAAAGGAAAATTAAAAGAAAACTAAGAGCCCATTTGCATTTCTCAAATAAAATCAACTTGTTTTCTTGATTTATATATATATATATAAATTTTAACATTTTAATTAGATTAAACGTTTAAAGTTCATTAATTAGATGTCATCCCATAAAATAAATGATATTAATTCTGTTTAATTAAGGAGAAAACTTTTGTTTTGTATCTTAGGTAGACTCATGAAATTGTAATCATAGGTAGACAAAAAATAAAAATATAAAATCATGAATTTCCAGTGATAAATCATGCAAGAACAAGTTCATAATACATTTTAATTATGTTCATAATACATTGGTATGATATGAGGAGAGCTGAGGCAAATGTGAAGAGAATGAGACAGGAAGATAGAAGATTAAAAAAAAAAGGTGATTACGTTATTATATATATATATATATATATATATATATATATATATATTATTAATAAATTATCTTTATTAGAAAAAAATTATTATTATTTTTTAATTAAAGATAAAGCTTACAATAAGTTTTTCAAACACAAATAAATACCAAAACTATCTTCTTTACCTTTGATATTAATAAAAGAAATTTGAAGATAGATTTCAATGTGCTAATGTAGAGACAAGAATTGATACACAAAAACTTATTTTCATTTACTTTTATGAGAGAATTGCATCCAATTGTCTAATCATCTTAATTAAAATAACTCATTGTGCATTTAAAGTTTTGTAATACCCGCATAAGAAAGATATAAAAATAACACATACCAAGATTTTAAACCCTATAATCTATCACAAGAAACACCTTAATAGTCTGATAAAAAACTAACACACCAACAAAAAAAAAAAAAAGAACAACTGAAAAAGACTTGGATGAACAAATGAGAAAGAAGGATATTAGTGTGATTTCTAAGACGATTATCTCAACCAATCCTTTAAGCAATTAATATTGTAAAGAAATTAAAAAAAATGTTTTTTTCAACTAAAAAACTTGAAAAGAACATGCTAGTTCTAGGAAAAAGGAGTTGAATGGAAATTAATACATGCAAAATGACGATGGGTACACGGTTTAGAGAGAATCAACTACTTAATTAAAATCAATTTTAAAGTTTTTGAAAACAACTTGTGAATGATACAAAACTTGTACAAGTTTTGTAGAAAGAAAGATTTACAATAATAATATATATATAAGATAATATAATATTTAACACTTAATATTGGAAGAAGCAAAAACTTGTGCAATTCATATTGTAATTTTATGTAAGATTATTTTTTTTATTATTTTATTGGTATCTTGAATAAGACCATTAAGACTCTCAACATGCCTTTTATTCTTGTCAGAAATATAAAAGAGGTTGGTAACTTTTTTAAATGATATAAATGGTTCTACAGTCAACTTGTATATTAAAGTTCCTTTACATAATAAAAATCCCTTTGTAGTTAGTATACATGACAATTATTAATGGCCATTAAAACAAGAAGATCTTTAAATAAGTGAATTCTTCTCAAGCATTTGAAAAAATAATAAAATATTTGAAAAAAATAATAAAATTTTATTCAATAAAATAAGAATAGTTTGAGATAAGTTTTATATATGATTGATAGAGTTAATTCATTAAAATTGAATTTTGTCTATTAAAATTTATTCCTCCTTGTAAATAATAAAATATTATTGGATTAATTTGAAATTTTAATGTATTTAAATTAATATTATATTTATAAATAATTTTTTTCCCTCACATTTCAAGCAACTTTAAGCATATTTATGTTTTCAATTCAATACAAACTCTTTTTTTTCACCTATTCTACAACTCTGAAAATAGTTCGCTTTTTTTCTAAAATAGTAATTTGCATCAATATTATTTAAAATGAACAAAACTTTTTATTTATCGAAACGATAAATTATGTCAGTCAAACATAATTTTATTATGAAAAAATTATGTCTGTGACGATTTCACTTTAGGAAGAAAAAATAACATATATAAAATTTTCGTACAAAATAAAAACTATATCTCTCACATACAATTTCAATTAAATTATTAAATGAAATCGTTTCCAACTGATATAATTTATTTATTGTTAAATTGAGATTTCCTTGACCTTATTAAACGTCTTATTCGCACTAGCTATTCACACACACCTTTAGTTTTCAATGTTTAGTAAAAAAAGTTTAAATAATTTATGAAATAAAAAAATTGATGATAAAATATTTAAAATAAATATTAGAAATTTTAATAAGTATGCATTATTTATTATATGTACTATTTTATTTAAAAATTTAGACACTGAAACGCAGAATTAAAAAAAATAAAAAAACATTAATATTAAAATGGAAAAAAATATGATAAATATTATTATTAACTAGGTTTTGTTATAAAATGTGTAATATTTTTAATTATAATTCTGTAATGAACAATTAAATTTAAAACAAAACTAATGAGTAAGTAAAATTGGTGTCATAATAATGATTTTACTTGAAATATGAATATGAATGTCTGGTTTCATTTCTATCTCTTCTCACTTTTCTGTACAATATGTTAAAATTTATTAAAAATAGTTAAAAAATTATTTTTGATCCAATTTTTTAACAATAACTTTTTGTAATGTATATTTGATAGTAGAGTCCTTTACATTGTATAAATTAATCATAGATTTTGAGTTGTCAAAATTTTTGGGGTAAAAACTTCAAACGATCATAATTTTTTATATAAAACTCGGTATGAAACGCTCAAACAATAAAAGGGAAATTATGTGACAAATGCGCTCCCAATTTCCAAAATTTTATTATTTACTATTTTTTTACTTTTTTAATATTTTTGAGTTTTTCTTTTTTTTACATTTTAGGGTTTTATTTCATATATACTTGTCAAAAAATTCTAAATTTTGTTTTTGTATTGTTTTGTATGGTTTAAACATTTATCAACCCATTAAATTTTTCTTTAAAAAGAGAGACTTTTTTTAAAAAAAAAAAAAAGAAATGTTACATCGATTTGCAACTTAATATAAATCATTTTGCATAAAACTCTTTGGATAACATAACTTAGATAAAACTAATTTTTCCAATTCTACGTTTTAGTGTCTAAATTTTTATATCAAATATTATATATAATAAATAATACATATTTATTAAAATTTATAACATTTATTTTAAATATTTTCTCATAAATTCTTTTATTTCATAAATTATTTAAATTTTTTTATTAAGTATTGAAAACTAAAGTGTGTACATAAATAGGAAGAGTATTAAGGATAAAGAAATTGTGCCAGTTACACACAATTTCATTTGATAATTTAATTGAAATCGTACGTGAAGAATACGTTTTTTACTTTACATTATTATGCACGATTTCTTTATTCCTTAAGTGAAATTGTCACCCGCAAACGATTTTTTTCAATAAAATTGTGTCTGGCTAGCATCATTTACCTAATTTGGTAATAAAAAGAATTTACTCATTTTAAACAATATTAGTGCAAATTGTACCATTTTAGAAAAAAGTCAAAAAGAAAAAATGAGAAGAAATATGTACACAAGATTAAATATGAAAATTACAATTCAAAGCACAATCCAATAACCAAACTATATTAGCCTCAATTAACTTAATATGGTTAGAAGTATTAAATCATCAAGCATCTAACTTTTGTATCAGCACCAACCATAGTGGCACAAAGAACATCAAACCAACCATAGTGGCACAAAGAACAAAGCTTTGATGGAGGTATTTCTTCGCATAAAGAGAAGACTAGAGTGAGTTTTAATCATGAATTAAATGCCATATAAGCTTCCAGAAGGATAGAAAGCCAAACCACCATTAATTCGAGGTCAAACAACCAAGTTGACCAAGGACTTGGTTTTTCCAAGAATTAAAATCAATGTATGTGATGCCACTTTCAAATTAATTGTATAAATTTTAAGTAGTACAATAATGCATGTCAAAACAGTTATACAAAATAATTATAGATTTAATTTTAAAAAATAATTTAATTTTACTTTTTAGTTTTAATAAAATGTTAATTATTTTATTTTATCTTGTCTCTAAATAAATTATGTCAGTACGTGTATTGCTATAAGAGAAAAATAATGTATTTATTGAGAGAAAAATGTTATTTTAATAAAATTATTTCAATAAGGAACTTATTTATTAGTTAGTCTGATCTTATTTATAAGAAAATTAATTTTACTGTTTAATGTATTAAATTTGATTAATCTTTTAATATTTGTTTTAAAGTGTACTTGTTATTAATCTCGGGAATAAAATCACATATGCTAATATCATTTTAAATAAAGTAAAAGTGGTTAAAATTTGTTTATATTTAAAAAAAAAGAATATTTTTTTTGTTTATAAATGAGAACTTAAGCAGTAAATAATAACACTTTTATCATAATAAGAATAGAAAATTATATGATAAAAAACATAATAACACTCACACATGGTTGATAAAAATTAAAGAAATATAAATTTAAAAGGATATGATAAGTAAAACATTAAAAATATTTTACAAAATAAAATGGTAGAACCTATAAAAATGTATATGTATTTTAGAGAAATCAAATATAAAAAATAGATTATGATAATACTTGTTATTTCTTTTCATTATAATCGCAATATAAATAATGGTTTACATTGCGATTTAATTTTTTGTATTTAGTAACGATAAATTAAAAATTAAGACCTAAACAATTAAGTTTTAATTGTAAGGGCTAAAACAAGTCAACTGACATTAAACGACAACTAGAAAAAAAGAAGAAAGGCTATACGAATTCTACATCCAAAAATATATTTTAAATTATATACTGCGCTTAAGGAAATTGTCCTAAATCTAATATGCCATGGAGTGAGTCTGCATTGGAACATGATTTTGTACTTAACAAACCATTGTAGTAATGAACATTTAAACCCTAACTCATTTAGAGTTGCAACTTAGAACAAAGCTTTTATTCAACCATCATCCTAACCCAATGAATTAGTCTCATCACTATGCTAGTAAAACGATTGCAGAAGCAGAAGGGTAAGTAGATGCACTACAAGACAAAGTCAATTTTGGACAAATTGATCACATATATTTACAAGGTTATGCCCAAGATAGTGAAATACAACAACATAGTTCTAAATAATCTTTACCAGAGAAGAGGGTACACGTTACCAAAATAGACTATCAATTAATTTCACCCAAAGCATAAAGCTATTTACACAAAAAAATAATAAAGAAAAATTTCGAAAAAAATAATATAGAAAAGAACTATACTATTAACATTTCAATAGCCAATACCAATGCCATCATTGTGCGAAACAATTTCTAGACGAAGTGAATCAAAATACATAAAGAAATCAGCATTCTTGGGATTGACCAGATATTGATGTTTTAGCAGTGTTCCCAGATATTGATGTTTTAGCAGTGTTCTCTTCAAGCAATGGTGCTGTGCTTGTCCTTTCCACGCTTGATACTTCATGCTCACTATCTTCATTATATCTATCCACAGTGTGCAAAAATATTCCTGCAATAATGCACAATAATTCCAGGACACACTCCATTCAGAAAGCTCTTCCATTTCCATATATTACACATTTATGAGTTTATTATGACCATGATATTTTAACCAGTTCTAATGGCCAAGCAAGATCCATCATGGTGTTTTGTTTTTGGTGTGCAGAAGTATAGGTGAGGTACGTAAGGGTTAGAATACATTTCAATATCAAGTATTTATAAATTATCCACCAACAAAGTCTTTGTAAGATATGAATCTTATTATTACTAACTACACCAATCTCTCACATCCATCATGATATGATTAGATGTGACTTGTTCTCATTTACCTTAAGGTTGGGTTTGACATGATTTCTACAATCATCAAGGTTGCTTTAGTCTAGCCCCTTTTTCTTATGATATGATTAAGAAATTAGTAATGTGATATGATTGTAGCAAATCAATAAGAAGTTGCATAATGACTTACCTATAAACCATATTGCAGCTGATGGAAAAAATATAGTTGTAAGAATTAACGCAGTCGTCCTCCAGTTATTAATTTTGTCCTGCATTATCAATATGTATATAACAACCATTTTGTATTGTACAATGTTCATGATATAAAACTTTTTTTTTTTCTGCCTATGTGGTTCTCTGGTACTTAATGTGCAATTTAAGTTTTACAAAATAAGGGCACAAGGGCATTTTGTGGAAAAGTAACTATTTTCCCTTAAAATTTGTAATGAACACAACTTGAAGAAAAAAGACCAACCTGGATAACTCCAACAAGAGGTGAGGAAGGTACATCTCCAAAGATATGAATAGCAACAGTAGACAAAGCCATAGACAGCGGCCTCAAACTTGGTTTAACACAATGGAGACACACATAATTCACAGGAGCCTAAAAACAAAATTACAAGGTAAAATTAAAAAAAGTGTGAAGTAATTGGACCATGAGTTCTAATGATCACAAACTATAGCTTATACATAAAATAATGTAGCAGATAACTATCTGAGCTAGACGTAGTGTACAAACTCTATTCAATTTCCATTAAAAAATTGATCATTTAAGGCATCATGCTAAAGAAACAGGATATGTATACTAACCAATAGATAAAAGAGAAAAATGAATAAAAAACTATTACTCTGGAAACAAGTACAGGAAAGAGAGTTTGGAAGTTCAGATGCACCATGTGCGCACTGTGCAACGACTGTGTGCATTGAGCACCATCATTTTTTGCTGCCAAGTTTATGTTTGGTCAGCTTCGGAGCATAATTAATTTTCACCTCATGAAGTGGTGATTAAGCCAGACGTCAATTTACATGGTTTTTCCCAGGATAATGGTTTTGATATTGTTGATAATATTTTAAATTAATTTGTTAAAAAGTTTCGATAATATTTATTTCATTCTCAAAACTAATTTTTTTTAACATTAACCCCAAGAAATTCCATTAGCTCGAGAACACTCATTCTTTAAATTTGATTAATTTAAAATACATTATACCCAAAAGTAGTTATACATTATGTTCAAAAAATTATTCCTATGCATAGTTTAAAATACATTTGGTTAACTTTTCATATTCCTGGGAATATATTTTAAATTCAAAATTAATTAAAATAAATAATAAAAGAATAGAAGTTATAATGATGTTCAGAAAATAACTTTCCTGAGAATAAACATACCCGGAAATGTTTTTTTATAACCTTCTAATAAAAAATAAGCATTCCCACTTTGCAAAAAGATCCCGTGAAACAAATGCTTCTTAAGATGATAAGCATCTATATAGTTTAGCATGTGATAATATAAAAAGGTAAACACGAAGAAATTCTCGAAGAGAAGGGAGGTACCTGAGTGGCAAAAACAAGTAGTTCACCAATAGCAAAAAGAGCCAGGAAGCCATACTCGCTTCTAAATAAGAAGGCACCAAAACAACATGCGCCACCAACAAGAGTTGTTAATGATAGGAGCTGCAAAAAAAGTTGAAAATGTTCATGAAAGAGCAATGAAATTTCTGTGAGAATTTTAGGAGTGTTATGTGGAGATCACAAAATAAGTCCGTATGCAGGGCCATGCAGTTTAACTAATTATCCCATTACAGCTTGAACACATGTACACTTTAGATGGGTGTATTAGAGAAAAAGAGAGTTAAAAAACACTGAAATCTTTCTTTGAAAAATTCATAAATGAAATTTACTGCCAGCAGACTTTGATAAAAGGGTTCCCTTATTTTATGAAGAAGTTATTTCTTACACAGGAAAATAATTTTAATACTGAAATCATGATGCTAAAGGCATATACAAGGCATACTTTGATCAATTAAGAATCAGATGTGACTGAAAACAAATTTACCTATTCAGATACAACAACATATACTCCTAACATCTTACTGCAATCTACTACAGAAGATTTTATTAATGAGGCAAAATCCCTCTCTTTTTGGTCAATTAAAACGAGGTCACTTCATATATATAGGTGACTACAGTTTGTGTTAGGGGCAATGATTCAGGCAGAGCAGTTTAGGCAATGCATAAACTTGTACAAAAGAAATGCTAGAATTCACTCTCTGAATTCAAATACCAACCTTAAATGCGTTTGATATTGTGCTATTCATGAAGTCAAGAAGAAAGCCTCCTCCTAAGCTGCCCAATATTCCACATACAACAGTAATTCCTCCAAACATCATATCTGCATTAGTCTGCCAAAGTAAATTGTTCTTAATACAATTATTGAATATAATAATAGTACAGCAATAATATTGCATATCACCTGCAAATTTTAAAATTACCAGGAGTATACTTATTTTAAACAAAGTAAAATGACATAGATAGAAGGAACAACCGTGTTAATGAAATCTTATGTATAGTTGTGGTCATATGACAAAATAAAATCTCACCATGTTATATATACTATAACCAGCTTTGGGTCCCCAATACGAGTAAGCACCTATTACAAAGTTGTATGCTATGTAACCTGCAAATGGACATTCATGTGACATAATTAAATTATGGCAAAACAATACGATTGTTGAACATGGTATAATATAGGTAGAGGATATGGGTATATGAAATTCCCACAGAAGTAAGGTATACGCCAGCTTCTAAGATGAATTTAACACCACAAACTAGATCACAAGAAACAAGTAGATGCACATAGTAGATTAGTAGGAGGACTAAGTACCTAGAACATTGACAACAAAAACCTTGTCAAGAAGCAGTTCTTTCATGTCTTGCAGAAATCTTGAGAGCTGACCTAATATTGTTGCATATTTTGTCCTAAGATAAGACAGGTATTAACAGAATATAATTTTATGAACATTATTCAGTGAGTTATATCAGACACACACAGTCAATCAATAGAGGGAAAAAGAAATTAGTATAGAAGGATGGTGGGGGTAATCATCCTCAGGTGGAGGGAGAGGATTTTATCCTTAATAAAGATGAGAAAAATGCTTCCATTGGAACAGCACTCAATAAACCAAGAATGGTTTGTTATTGTTCTCACCTGGAAGGTTCATGTGAGCGTTTGTCTCTGAACTCTGCCTTCAAGGACAACGTTTCATCTTTTCCATTTGAAGCATTCACATCTTTTCATAAAATAAGTGAATTTTGTCAAGTTCAACATAAAAATATCGTGAATCAGAGCAGACCAATAAAACGGAAATGTAAACTTTACTGAACTGAAAAAATTTAGTCAGAATTGAGCCTGTCCCAGAGAAAATGCATATTGATTTCTAAACAATCATGAAACAGGGCAATGGTTTAGAAAACATGTAAATTTAGAATATTGATTAGTACAAGTTTACATCTTTGTAGTTCATAAAGCAAAATGTCTCTTCTCCCTACTAGTCTTCAAAGGAAGGGCAAGAGAAAACTGAAGAAAACATGTAAACCTAGTTGTTCATGTGAAAGTCTGCTCAACAACTAGGGCATCTTGGGTGAGGAATAGATTTTAACCTTTTTTCAGATAAAGTCACAATAATACCACTGAAATATAAAACAGAAGGATCGGGAGTGCTCCAATAAAGAGATAAGAAAAGGTATTTCATAGGACAAGAGAAATAACTAGGGCAAAAATAAGTTTAAAGAAGCAATTAAGGATATTTTGTATATGAAGGAGATGGACACATCCTACGAGAGATAAGCTGGTTACAATCAACAGCTAAAAAAGTAACATTTATTAATTTTGTATGAAACTGAATAGAGTTGACTTAGTATAGAATATCTATCATTTAATTTTGTTGAAAAGACAAAAACGAAGAAGACAAATGATAAATTTCTGTGCTTAGACCACAATGGAGCTATTCAATTTATAGAGGATAACACATCACTAATAGCTAATTTCAGAGGGTGGGTTCCAAAGTGCTTAGGGGCTTATCATGTTCATATCTATCTTTATATTATTAAATTTCACAGAGCACACATTTATAGTTTTAAATTTTATGTTCAATGGTAGATATGCTGCCATGTATATATTAACATTACTCTTTCTTTATAGAACTTTCATCTACATAAATTTGTATTAGACGCGATATGGAGGAATTTCTTTGGCTTTGTAGCACCACTCTAAAACATAATGGTACCTTGAGTTTCTGACACAGCTGTCTCAAGTGTCAATTTCTTTTCTGAATCTGTAGGGGCAAAACCTGGATGCACAAGAAGTTTAGTGATGGGAAACAATGTTAGGGAACTACGGGAAATATATGCAGGCAAAATGCGCACCTTTCAACTGCAAAGGCTTCATAACAAATCCCAAAATAGCAAACGGAAGCATCAATATAGCTTCCAACCAAAATGCATATCGCCAACCAAGATGGCTTCCAACCTATTTATAGACAATGAAAGGATAAAATAAGAAAAAACCCATAAAAAGCAAGTAAAATAAGAAGAGATACAAGATTGTTGCTAGAGTATAAGTACTGATACAGGAAAATATTTCCTTTACCTACATACATACAGGTCCAACATTTGGTTTCTAATGTAATTGAAAGGGGGCGAGACAGTTGTCATTCCGTATTTATTATCAATGGACTACTTGTACAACCTTTCTACCTTTAAGATTTTTCTTGTCTAAAACCTTATAATTCTCATTCAGTTTTCAAATTTATAAAAAACTATGCTGTAATTCTATCTATATATATTATCGAAACTATATATTTCCTCTGTATTACAGGTTTTACAACTACAATTTAATACTGGCAAATAAAATCAAAGGAAATCTTACCAAACCACCATAGACATAGCCAACTGCATATCCTGCTGGTATACACATGTAAAATGTACCAAGCCAAGCTGTTTTCTGAAACACACACACACACCAATGTAAGATAGGTTTCCACCATAAAGAACACATCTAACAATCACAATGACACATAACAATTTCAACTACCAAGAATGGTAGTGAAAACATCAGTCAGTTTTATAATATACTGTATCTATAAACTATTAAAATGTTGAAAGGAAGCAAGCATACAACTAACGTAGATCAACTCTCCAGAATGATTAAAGCAAATATTCCACAGGTTTTGCCAAAATGGAACACCAATGACAACTTGTTAAACAAATATTCTAATACTTTAATGCATAATTTTAATAATTGAATCCAAAATGTGAATGCACAAAGCAAATAGCTTCACGATTTTAAAGGAATTTATACTGAAGTTAACATATATTCACATCATTTTTGTACATGGAGCTATAATTGAACCAGGATCCCATAAAAATTGCTTCAGAGTTCAATCACTAATGTGTACAAGATCGATACACATGAGCATAATAGACAATAGAAACATTCTAAGATGATTACCAGGAACAGAAACAAACCTGTGCAACTGGGGCATTGTCATCAATGAAAGGTGCTGCAAGACTTATGAATGAAGCCTCGCCAACACCAACTAGCCTGTAGATAAATACAAATACAAAAGGAAGAAAAATAAGATTACTTTTGCATCTTGTACTATATGTATGTATACAAAAACCATGGAGTTCAAAATATAATGGAAGACACTTACATGCGACAGACCGAAATGGACCAGAAATTGAAAGAGAAACCACAACACAAGGTTGCAAGAGTCCAAACGGATAATCCAACTCCAATAAGTCTAAATGGGTTTACACTGCAAAACATTAGAATTATATAATGATTAAACATTTATCTAAGCCAATGATAGAAATTACAAATCAGATAAACAATAGTCCGTTTGCACAGCAGAGATCACAAATTTTCATTATTAGATGATTATGTCTAACAAACATAGGAAACCTAAATTTAATGGAAAATAGGTGTAAACCATGGGTAGCTTAATTTTACGAGTGTGGTTAAATATATGCTGCAAAAATAGACATATGCAGTCATTAATTTAAAAGGGTAAAAAGTCAAACTAAGGGGACGTTACGAGCTTCAATATAACAGATCAGTTGGTTGTTCAAAAGCTTCTTCAGTTTTCGGAGGTTTCATAATGTCATGACTTCTCAAATTATCTTCTGAAGCATGAAAGGTTGAATATTTAAGTTAAATAAACCCAAAAGAATCCAATGAAGAAACAAGCAGTTTCTAATGTATAGTTCAAGAAAACTAAACTAAAAATATTAGTAGCCTTTATGCTTGGACTTAAATGTGTACATCATAAATTGGTTATCAGTATGCTAATCCTTTAACCATAACAAATCTGTAGTTATATAGCCAAGATAAAAACCAAAGATTGTTCGCATCACTGAGTCTAAAGTAGGATTAACCCAAGCTTGACAATTGAGTTGGAAGAACTCAACTAACTATTGTCTAAAGTAGATTATTTACTATATTGAGCATATAGGGTCATGTATTTATATATAAGAAAATATAAAGATATGCGCCTAAGCTCGTTACATCTAACAACTTTGATCCCAAAAATGCCACAGGACCTTGACATACTCATGCCAAATAGGAAGTGAATACAGCACTTTTCTGTGCCCTCCTATCCCCTTCACCTTGTGGCATCTAAGTGGGATATGGTACATGGGGAATCCCAGATAGACATATCAAATCAGTTATCATAAAATGACCATTTTACCGTATTTCACTCTCCCTACGACCCATCAACAAGACAAATGACAAAGTCTATCCAGTATAAGGAGATATTAATATTAAGACTTAACCACCAAACTATGGACCCAGCTTATTAAAGGTATCGAGCAGAAATATGAAACAACAATTTCAAAACAAACAGCCATTACCTCTTTGCTAGAGAAGCAAATATTGGAGAAGCCACAAGAAGTCCAACCATAAAAGCGGACGACAGAACTCCATCCTCAAAATTGCTCAATTTAAAGTCCCCCCTGTATCGAAGGAGAAAACGATGTAGCCAAGACTACTACTACTAAGCTATGAAAATCTAATGCTCCATACATAGTACAATATGTCATGGCACAAAACAAAAGGAAAAGCTGTTACAGGCAATAGTTAACTTGCTGGGTATAAATTTAATACCAAAGTTTATGTTTAATTGTTTTCACTATTTATGTCAAATACCCTACTATATCTTACACTTACTGTATTCCGGTTCCAGATTTGCAGATGCCACCTTCACAAGTCCCTCGACTTCCATTAACACCATTGCTTGCTATTGCTCCTCGGTCCAAATAGTTTAACATGTTAATCACACAAAATATAGCCAACAACCTACAGGACAACATTAAGAGATCAAGAATTTTTCAAATACACAAAAGCATTGAATTTCCGAATTTCAACTTAATCTACAGCTGCATTGATCAAGCATGAATAATATGAAACTCAGTAACTCAAATCCATGACCAACAAAAAAAAAAAGTAGAAAAAACACCCCAAATATACTTCAAGGAATAAAAAAAAGTCCCTTTCGTTTAATCAACAAAAAACGATAATAGAAAAGAAAAACCCAGACTTACTCCCCCTCCCTATCACATACCCATATCACAAAAATTCAAAATTCTCTCCCTTTACCCACTTTTTTCTCCTAGCGCAGATCTAAAAATTGAAAATTTACCTCTTTGGTGTAAACCATGAAGTTGAGGGAATCATGGTGGACTTGGTGTCCGCGCCTGGCTCCAAAGAAGGTTGAGGCTGAGAACAAAGAGGAGAAGACGACGGCAACTCAGGCTTTTCTTCATGTTCCTGTTGCGGTTCCATACCAATATTATATATAATATCTAACGCAATAATATATTATATAGTTTCACAATGACCCTTTTATTAAAGATTGGAAATTGAAAGGTAGTTGAAGGAATGAGAGCGATGGTCGAAGAGTGAGAAGTGGCCTTGCTCTTCTTCCTTCACACCACTCAAGCTCTCATATCCTTCTTCTTCCTCTTCTTCCTTGTTTCAAGTTTCACCAACGTGATGAGGTCACACTTTTGGTTATTATCACAAATGAACAGAATTGCTGAGAAATAGGGATTCCTTTTTTCATGAGTAACCAAAATAGAAGTTGAGGACAGGTGGGGTTTGCCATTAACAACGAACTCAGATTCCGAATCCTTATCCTACTCACTCACTCTCTCTCCTTTTCTGTTATTTTTCTTAAAATTTTCCGAATTTTAAGGTTCAAGAATTTTTGTTTTTTTTTGCAGACGGTTGGGTGAGACCTCTAGATTTTGAAGCTCATTTTTAAATATTTTTAATTTTAATAACTTTTTTCTATTCAAATTTATGGAAAAAAAAAAATAAGAATATGTATCTGTTTTATCATAATATATAATCTCCCCTGATATTTCTGTCGCTAAAAAAATAAGAATTGAACTAGCTATATATTGCGATGATAGGTTGGTAAAGTTAGAATCTTGAAATGATAACAATGGTAGTGATTGAGGTGGGAAAATTGAACTTAAAGAAAAGATTTATATGATTGAATTATGGTGAGACTAAAACAGTGAAAGTCCATAACAATATAATTGATTTAGAATGATAATGATAAAAGATTTATAAGAAACTGATAAAATAAACCTTTAATTAATACCATTAAAAACTATAGCATTATTATATTTTAACTGTCACGTATTAACTACAAGTAAAGTCTAATTTCAAGTCAACTCTATATTCTCATTGTCTTTTAAAAATAAGTATATGGCTGTTATAGAAAGCAGAAAATCTTAAAAATATTTAATTGAATACAGTGAAGTAGGGGTTTCATTCTTTAAGATGTAAATTTTAGACTATTACCACCAAAAAGATAAATTGCAACTACTTAATAATTAAATAAATTATTATTTTTTTATAATATAGTTATACGGTGGTTGTATTTTAAAAATAGTGGTGTCAAAATAATATTATTGATTTTAAATATATGAGTAGATTGATATTTAAGATTAAGTTTGGATAAATTTTTTTATAAAGTTATAAGAGAATAAAATAAAATAAATATTTTTTCTTAAAGTAAGAATTAAGTTACTCATTATTTTTTAAAGAAATTACATAAAATAGTTTCTATAAAAGTTTAGTAATTTGATTATATCTTAAAAAAAATAATTTTACGGTAAGAAGGAATAGAAGAAGTAACAAATTTGTGTGTATGTATACATACATACATAGACTAAAATACTTTTTCTAGATTAAGGAAAATGAAAAATATGTTATTATTATATTTATTAATTAAATCATACAAATAGAAATACTACTTTACATTATTGGAAATAATTATTTTAAGGGGAAAAGGCCTATTATGATTAGTTACAAGACTTCATGAAAGCCACAGTCCCAAAAGAATTCTGTGCAGTGTATAGTAAGCAACATGTGATTCTGCAAAACTACACGTCAACTGGTTTGTCAGATACTCAATTTAAACTTGGCATGTGACAAGCAATTTGGACATGCTCAGTCAAAAGATTCTCTGACATTCCACTTATTTTCATTCTCATTTTTCGACAGTGAATCAATTTGAACACTTATTTTCATCATCATTTTTCAAGAGTGAATCAATCTGCACACTATGAACACTGCTAAATAATTTTAACATGTAGGACGCTATTTTTAGCAGATGTTTATACCACCTTGAACTGTTTCTGACTTTCCCACAAGAAATAAAAACTATTTTAAAGGTGTTAAATCACTATACATTTTGTGGCTCTCAAAAGAATTGAAGTGAGCATCAGAGTTGGAATGATGCTGTTCTACAAGGCATTGGGATGTTTCTTTCCTATACATATATTGTTAGCTCTGCAATGAAAATGAAAACTTCCTGAATCTTTCAGAATTTATTGGGGTTAGAGGAGCAAAATAAATAAGAAGCCTGACTCAGGCTTCCTCAGTGACAGTATGGGAAGAAGGAATTGATGGGTCTACCACCATTGCGCTTTCATCACTACTTTGTTTGCTAAGTAAAACACCATTTCCTTCTAATTTCACAGCTTCATTAACTTCATGTTCTTGCTCTTCTGGATCTACTTCCCTTTGATTTCTAACTGATGAAGCTTCATCTTTCTGATTCATTTCTGATAATTCAGATTCTGGTGAATTTGTTGCCACCGGAACACGTGCTTCCCTCAAGTCAGAAGCTTTCACCTTACATTACAGATACACAGTTTCTTGTTATGCAAGTTTCTATCACAGCAATAGCAACCATAAAATTAAAAAGAACAAATTAGTAACGGGGACATAGTGAAAGTTATCTTGAAATCTAGTTATCGAAAGATAATTTAATTTCCTTGAGAATAAATTAATAAGGCACTTAGAAAATAAGGGTTCGGCTCCTCTAAAGTAACCAATAAACTTTAGAGGGCAAAGTAACAAATACTAGTCATTGAAGAGAAAGTCAACTGTAAAAATTACAAGCATATGGAGAACAAATTATGGATACGTTGAAATATCAATAGTTAGTTTTCTTAATTAGCAACTAATATTACTTACTTCACACTTGGTCAGTTAGAAGAGCCAAATCTATCGAAAAACAACAACGCATCAAGCAAGATCAGCCCACACAAAACAGCATGTCCAACAGAATTCAAACTTCCATAAGTCTACAGAATTTTGTTGACTATCTGTTTTGAGCTATTCTTTCACCGTTGTTATAGCTGTCATCTTTAGTGTATTTTTCACATTTGGTTTTCTTTGAATTCTTGTCTCTTAGATTCTATCTTATCCTTTTGACGAGCAGCAATAACTAGACTACATATATCCCCAGTATGTTGCTAATGATTAAGAAATGTGAAAGGACTTTCCCAATACTGTCTTTTATAAGCAAACCAGTTTTTCCAATACCCGTTTTTGTTTTGTGGTATCAGAACTCCTACTGGAGCTCTGTTGATACTGACTGCACAAGGCTCATACCCGGTGACCGAGTACTATACCAAGCTGAAATCAATCTGGAGAAAACTAGATAATTACTATACCATGAGTCCTTGTACCTGTGCAGCTAGCTAGAACATATCACAATCAAGACTTCATCGTCTACTTTCTCAAAAGACTTGATGAATGATTCTTTGTCGTGTATTCTCACTTTCTTCCTATCGAACCTCTATTAACAACCAAGAACTTACACAAGGAGAAATGAAAACAATAAAAGAAAGCAACTATCAAGTGGTGGTTTTGTTATTGGATCTTCCCATGCTTCCAAGAAAGGTCAGATGAAGAAGATTCATTTTGTGATTGAGGATGAATTGGAATTTGATTACTCTAACTTTGAATCTGAAGAAACTAAAGAGTTATTTAACTTTTACAAGACTTACTTTGAAGGGGTAGAGGAGAAGAGATATACCTCATTGGATAACACTGAAGATAATCATGTTGGGGATTGAAGAAGAGCCAGATGATTAGAAATTTAGGACATTTGTCTTATGTTCTGTTGTTATTTCAAGTCTTGAACTTGAACTCGGTGGTGTTTTTCTTTGATTTTATTGTTATTTGGATTTCTGGACTTGCTACTATTATTAATTATATGGCTGTCTTTCACTATTTTTTGCATTACAGTTATATTTCTGCATTTTTTTTAATATCAATAGGTATATATTGTATTTTTTGTCCTCGATACTTCACTAGCAGTGTTGATGGCATTATGCTGACGGGAAAATTTGTTTATGAGTTGACTCACATTAAGCAAGTCTTACACTCTCCTTTTTTCACATGGAGGATCTCAATACCTTGATATATTTCTTGGGTTTGAAAGTATAACATTTCATCTTAAAATCAAATCAATTGGCATTAAGCGAAGTTTTCCCCAATAAATATAAGTAGCACTTCAAGAATTGAGGTAGGCAATTTAAGACATTCCAACAATCCCCTTAGATGTTTTATCAAACCAAGTGAGCCCACCAGAGGAAGCAATAACCAATATGATCTATAGGCTCTAAAACCATGTCAAATTTCAACTTAAAACCAATTATCATTAAGTAAAGTTGTGCAACAGATATATAAGCCACACTCCAAGATTGAGGCAAGCGATGTGAGACTTTCAAACACTTCCTCTCCACATATGTCTGTCAAAATAGACGAGTCTATTAGAATAGGTGATTACTTAGATGAGATACAGGCTCGGTTGCCATGTCAAATTTAATCTTAAAACCAATTGACATTAAGAAAAGTTTCCCAATATATATAAGTCGCACTAAAGAATTGAGGCAAATAATGTGAGACTTCCCAACACTAACCTCCTATGATGTTTGTCAAACTTGGCGAGCCTACCAGAATAGACAATTACCAAGATGAGCTATAGATTTAAAACCATGTTAAATTTCAAATTCAACTACTGATTCCTCTTTGTTAGGGAAAATATTGTCTAGACTTAATCATTAATTACAATTTATTGGGTTCGAAACCAATCTCCACACCTATGGGTACCACCCTTTATATCCAACATTACCCCACTGAAGCTTGGTTGGTAATTTGATATAATTCACCAACAAACGTCCCAACATTGCCTTTGCAACACAATAGCCAAGTCAATTTGTGTCTCAACCAACTCAAACACATCTTTCTACTATTACTTGTATTATCAAATATCTCAAAGGATGTCCAAGAAAGGGACTCCATTTTAGTAGAGACTCCCATTTACATTTGTGGATTTAGAGGATGCAAATTGGATAACATGTATTGATTCACACAAGTCAATCATAGGGTATTGTTTCTTTCATGGTAGATCGCTAATTTCATGGAAGGCTAAGAAACAAAGCATAATTTTTCTCTCATTTCTGAGGTAGAACATAGAGCTCTTACCTCCACCACAGGGAAGGTTAAGAAACAATGCCGTACTAACCTTCTCAATGATCTCCATGTCACTTGTTCTTAACCAAATGTGTTATATTGTGATAATTAAAGTCTTTTACATATAGCTGCAAATCTATGTTGACCAAGCATTTGAATATTGATTGTCATACTGGTTCAGAGAAAAGTCAACGATGATTCATGTGATTGCGTTGTGATTCATCCTTCAATCAATTAGCATGCCTTTTCACTAAAGCTCTCTTGCCCAAAGCATTCGGTGGCAACTTTTCCAAGCTTGAGCTAGATGACATCTTCCTACCTCCAGCTTGTGGGGGGTATCAGCAAACCAACTGTCCTTGATGCAAGATCTTCCCCCACAAAACAACTGGCCCAACAGAATTGGAACTTCCATAAGTCTCCAAAATTTTGCTGCATAATCCCCTATTTGTTAAGCTGTTCTTCAACCGTTGTTAAAGCTGTCATCCTTTCTGCTCCCCAGAAACCACCATGTTCTTTGAACATTTTTTTGCTCCCCGGATGGCACCACATTATACTAGTGGCTATTGTGCCCTCAGGAATTGCCACGCCTTTGAGCCGTTTTGCTCCCCTGTGCTCCCAAAGTAGCTTTTTTTGTTCATCAAAAGCTACCACACTCTTTGAGCATTTTTTTCTTGTCTATAGTTGTTACGAACTTCAAGCACTTTTGCTCCTCGGTAGGCCCCATGCCTCCGAGCATTTCTACTCCCCGACAACCACCATGCATCTTTTTGATAGTGGATAGTTGTCGTGATCACCAAGCATCTTTTTGCTCTTTGGCAACTAGCATGCCCTCCAACATTTGTAACAAACTTGACTTATATGATACATATCCTCTAACTTGAGGGAGAATGTTAAAGATGTCACTTATTTACTTTATCAGCTCCTACAACCAGCTAACTGATATGATTCGGGGTTGTGTTAGTGACTTTTGTAACAAGGCCATATTACGGTCAAACATAAGGAAACCACACAATGCAACATCAACGCAAAGCACAATCAATTAAGTACTAATGTTTAAACTTATTACTCATTACATTCTTTCCTCCACCTTTTGTTAGATATACTATTAAATTCGGATAAATCCACAAGACAGCTCATACACAGCCATAATTTAGCATTTACTCAAGCCAAATCATTGTTTTGAAGTACCTGCAGCGGTTTCATAATATCTAATCCACGATTTTCAGATTGGCTGCTTGCTTCTTGAGCTTGGAGCTCCATGGAATCTCTAATAAGCTGACTCAAAAATGCCACATCATCAGACATCACACCAAGGCCTTTCAGCAGCTTAGAACCCAGGTGCAAGCTAGTCTGCAAGAATAAAATATTTAGCACCAGTTTCCTTCCCAAGTGTCAGGGGAGGGAAAAAAAACTTTTTGGCACTACCTCTGCATTTTCCAAAATGGCATCTGTTGCACCCGATTTTTTCAGATCTAATAGATGCTTTAGATCACGAGCTCTGGCATAGATTGGGATCTGAGGAATTTCATCAGTAAGTATACAATTAAACCAAGAGATAAGACAGCAGGAGTAAAGGAAGATATGAAACACAGTTACAAATTTTTATCAGCCACATTACACTTAATAAAGACCTAACAAGTAGTACTAGTCCTAGTGCACAGATACCCTTTGGTTCTTTTTATAACTTGGTAAGGGATTCTTATGATACATATTGGAGATTATCACCATTCATTTTATAAACAAATTAAAACTAAGCTAATCACATCATACTGTCATAGTTGCTTTCAATTGTAGAAACCCGTTACTTCCCCCCTCGTGAACATATAAATGCATGCTCTCTCAACCAATTGAGATAAGAAGAAAGGGGGAGGCAGTGAGGGTAGGGGGGTAATAGATTATTACTGCAGGAAATGTCAATCTTAGCCTCTGAACAGCATCAATTGTCTTCTTCTTTCCAGTGTACATAATCATAAAAGCTTTTGGAGAAGAGACACCAGCTGATTGAAGAACATCGGGACGTGATCCATCCCCATAGATTATAGGAAAGCCAAGTTTTCTAGCTGCCTGTCCAGCAGTTAAAGATGGGAGAATAAATTAAAAGAAAGGTGGATAAAAGATATTGCAATATGAAGGGTCAGAAATGACCATAAATAATGCTTTCATTCTCTTAAATAAAATAAAGAAAATGAAAAGACAAGAACAAAGACAGATGAATGATTGATTCACAATATCTGTTAAATTTTAATTTTTAAAAGAGAAAACTGTGCATCAGGTGTGAATATAAATAGAGAATTTGACCATATAAAGAAGCTAGTCTTTTTATTCCATGCTTCATATAAGGCATCAGAGACAATGTCTCAACATCTAAATATTGCAGATATTCTAAACAGCAGATCCTCTACCTAAGAGTTTCAAATAATTCCTCAGAAAATGAAAAGAAAAGGGTCTCATGAAGATCCTGATAGACAATAGCCATAACAATGCTCAAAATACACCGACCTTTACAACATTGGGATCCACATCAAATGCCACATAAGGCCATCCTACTTCATCACTATCTCCTGAAGCTAATGGATTGGACAGGAAATTGGCAAGGACCTTTACATAAAGAACAGAAGGAGAAATTTTAGAAATGAGTGATAGAAGTGACAGGTTTTACAATGTATTGATGATCTACCTGGCCCATTTGTCCAAATCCAAGGATAACAACAGGTTCACTAACGTTGAAGTTAACACTCTCCGAAGCTTTCTGATTCTGCAAATAATTTAGTACTTAATGTACAGTTGCAATTATATTGAAATCACTGGCATAAGATTGAAGAAAAAATTGTACATTGTTTTTTACGTCTCATAGTTTGTCCTATAGCACATTAAGTTGATAAAAGAATAATAATTGAAAAGAAATTGATGGCTTGAACAACAAAATCCACAGAGAATGAATTTTGTGCCAAAAGGACCTCTACTTTAATACAGCAAACTATTTTTCTTCTATTTTTTTAATTACATTTCTTATATACGATTTTTTTTTTTCAAATACGCCAATATTCATCATTGCTACTTGCAATCTTTATATCCATACAGATGTGTGTTTGTGTCCTAGTGCACATAACTTCCAAAATTATAAATCTTACAAAAAAAAAAGACATACATTGTCAGCATCAAATTTTTCTTCTATAAAACTAGCAGCCCTTCTTCCAGCTTCATTCAGAAATGGGGTTAAAGCCATCGACAATACAACAACAATAATAAGCAGCTTGTTGAGCTCAAGAGGAAGCACCCCAAGCCTGTTACAAGAAGCCACAAATTTTTATAACTACAAACAATCTGAATGTTCTCACTCAAATAACATCAATGCATCATATCAGATAATTAAGTACCTATTTGCTAAAGAGAAAACAACAAATCCAAATTCGCCTCCTTGAGATAGAAGCAATCCTATTCTTACACTTTCTTGTAAAGTAAGCCCAACACGAGGACCAATTGCAGTTATGATCAATGTCTTTATAACAATTAAACCTCCCAAGAGTGAAAGTACATTTGGCCACTCTCGTAAAAGTAGCTGCAACAAAATTAATAATTATGAAGGGTAAATATACATCTGTAGTTTAATAGTGGAGGGTGTGCAAATATCATAATTTCATGCAAAAAGCAAGCTGTCAAGGATACATACATACATATACATATACATACATACATATACATATACATACATATATATATATATATATATATATATATATATATTAGTTCATATATCTAACAACGACTATTCGTTTAAACTTCATAAATTCATGGATCCAATTGCATGAAAACAGATTAATCACTTATATTTCACTCAAAACAAGTACGGGATTTAATAGAATACACAACGGATGTGTGAGTGAGTAGGTAGATGAGTATCCCCACTTCAAGATAACTCAAGGAAATTACTAGAATGTTATATTACAACTCCCGTATTTGAATTTATCCAAATTCAACTTCCGTATGTTACTAGAATGTTATATTACATCACTGGTGAACAAAATCTTGGGCCTCTGTAGTAAGTAGTTTGATGTACCTGATAATCAAAGTTTGCATATATGCAGACACAATGGTCAAATTAACATAATAACCATGCTTAGAAGTACAAAAAACCATGCTACACATATCATGAATGATAATCATATTAACCTGCATGTCAATTGAAGTTCCTGTAGTAAGAAAAAACAATCCAAGCAGCAAGCCTCTAAATGGTCTTATGTCAGCTTCAATCTGGGTCCTGAAGTTTGTCTCAGCTAAAATAGCCCCAGCTAAAAAAGCCCCAAGCTGTATTATGATATTACATACAATTGTCAAGTTAATATTCAATTTAATGATTGTTCAAAAGTCTCAAATTTAAACCCTGAGCATTGGAAAATACAGAACCGTGTCACTAAAGCCCAAATTCTGTGTGCCTAGTGAAATCCCAGCAATTGTCAGCAAGCAAAGAGCAACAAAAGCCTCTGAGCTCCTTGTATCTGCAACAACCTGAATTTGACCAAGAGTTTACTGCCTAGAACATATAACAAATGAGTTTGGACACATTTTATTTTTTTGGATAAATCTTTCTTGAAATATATTTGATACTGACCTCAAAAACTCTTCTGAGAATGTACTTTGCCCCAAGAGAAAGCAGACCCAATCCGCCTAATGCCTTTAAACTTTCTTGAGCAAGCGTGGGCCAAATACTCCCCTCGGTTATATTCTATAATGAAAAA
>Ga0099825_1001152_pt1 | contig 32810 bp, 15 predicted proteins | sample SiratroredBW_FD_76838 | JGI IMG/M metagenome (GOLD analysis project Ga0099825, IMG submission 76838) | Root nodule microbial communities of legume samples collected from California, USA - Siratro red BW | ecosystem: Host-associated > Plants > Roots > Nodule | place: USA: California | collected...
ATCATAACAAGAACCAAGTTTGCAAGCTCCAACATTCTCTTTATGGTTTAAAACAAGCTAGAAGACAATGGTATGGTAAATGATCTCATTTTCTTATTTCTCATGGTTACAATTATTCCTCAACTGATCATTCATTATTTTTAAAATCATTCTACTATACCTTTGTTGGTTTATGTTGATGACATCGTCCTTATTAGCATAATCCTACAGAAATTGCTCACATCACAAATCAACTTGACCACCATTTCCATATAAAAACCTTAGAGATCTCACTTATTTCCTCAATCTTGATATTGTTCACAACGATAAAGCCATAAATGTTTCTCAGTGCAAATACACTTTAGACCTTCTCAAAGAGACTGATATGATAAATTATACTTCTGCTCCTACATCAATGGCTCACTCTTCTCATTATGCAACTAAGATAGGTGACAAACTTAATGATATTGATTCTTCTCTTTATAGAAGACTCATTATTTGACTCATCTATCTTTGTAACATTCAACTTGATATCACTTTTGTGGTTCATCAATTATGTCAATTTGTTTCTTCTGATACCACTTATCATCAACAAGCAACTTTTAGAATTCTCATATATCTAAAAGGGGGTCTTGTTAATAATATTTTTGTAAGAAACAACAACATTGTTCAACTCAAAACCTTTAGAGATTTTGAATGGGCTACTTGTCCTCAGACTCACAAATTTGTCACAAGCTACTCAGTTTATTTAGGTGACTATTATATCATGAAAATCAAAGAAATAAACCACTATATCCAAGAGTTCCTTTAAAGCATAATTTTGTTTGCTACAACTACTTGTGAAATTCAATATATCACTTACGTTCTTGGTGACCTTCATGTTCTTTTTTTTCAAACTAGCTCTCCTTTATTGTGAAAACCAATAAGCATTACAAATTGCTTCAAATTAAGTGTTTCATGAACGAATGAAGCATATCAAGATAGACTGTCACATTGTCCGCAAGAAAATCAATAATGGATTACTAAAGTTTCCCCTCATTGCCTCTTGTCTTTAAGTTGCCTACATTTTACTTAAACCGTTTATCCTCCTATGTTCAAAAGTTTGTTTTCTAAGTTGGGAAAAATAAATATTTATTCTCAGCTTGAGGGGAGGATTATAAAATCTATAGATTGTATGGTTATTTTGTGTAGACTATCTACCAATAGATTGTTTGGTCTGTTTGTGTAGATAGTCTAGTCATGTTTGTGTAGACCGTCTAACACTAAATCATTTAATATGTTAGTTTATTAGTTTTTTTCTATTTTTTTTATTTCAGCCTTTCATGTTATGTATAAACAATCTTTGTTTGATTTTGACTGATGATAACAAGAAGTTTCTTTATTTTGTTTCTTTCCAAGCTTTCTCGCTTTCTCTCTCTCCTTTTTTTTGTGTTTGTCATCTAGGGTTTATTGTTTAGAATTATGTTTAAAGGTTAGAAAATTGATCTTTGTGAAAATCATAAGATTAGCATCTATTATAAGATTACCATTTATGGTAATAATCTTGATAAATTTTCATTATTTTTATCCTATAATTTTGTTTAGACTCTTTTATATTTATTCTTTTAAGAAAAGCTTATATGATGTAATAGGTATTCTAATCCAATACCGAGAATGCAATGATTCGACTAATTAGATTTTTGTTTTCGATAAAATTCTACCAATTAGATAATAACACATTAATGTAAACAATTACACTCATTCAAGTGAATTTATTTTAAATTCTACTTACCTAGTTTGACTTTTAGGACATGACGATGCACACACTAGGATTAGTTCTTAATCAAAACTCCAAAATGTGTCATTATCATTTCCCTTGTTCTTAGTATTGTTTTAAACAAACTTTTATTGTTAATATTGCTAAGCATAAACCAATATCATAGTCACGCATTTCATTGCTTTCCACGCGGCTCAAAGACCTTTGTTTTTTTCAATCGACACTTCCGTCATCTTTTGGATAAGACAAAGTACAAAGATTCACGTTAACTTTGGAAACCTATTTGGCTTCAATTATTGACATATAGTGCAGAATTTGCCTACTATATAGTTGGTCAAAATAAATAATCATTGTATTTTTTACAAAAAAGTGAGCGAACATATCTAGTTTCACATGCTTCCGAAGCATGATCAAAGCATGTGGTTTGACTGAATCAAGATAAGGAATGTAACTAATGATGTATGAACTTTAATTAAGAGGCGTCTAACTTCTCCTTCTATACAATAAGTGTCAATAAGACAATGAAATATATTTTTTGACATAACATATTTGACATACTCGCACATAGAGTCTTCGTGATTATTATATGGACGAAGCTTATCGTCATGACTAGACAAGAATCTAACTCTGCTTTTGTTTTGTCCTATCCTAGCTGATATTTCATTTGCTTCACATATACTTGTGGTCATTGCTGCTACTCTGTTTCACTTAGTACTTACCTGAGTCTGCCACATAACTGTTAGCCATTTCAACCGGTTGAGGTTTTACAAAGGGGTCAATTCCAATATTGGCATTGCCAATTTGAAAATCAAAGGTTGAGCAATAGGAGCCATCAGATAAAATAGGACCCAAGTAATTCATATCCAAAAGGTAAGTGAGGGACCAAGTCCTGGGAAGGTTCATCATTTTCTGTTCATCATTATTTGCAGCTATAAGATTAGGCATTTGAACTTTTGGGTGTGCCTCTTTGTGCTCCAATGCTTTTCCAATGTTCTTCTTCTTATAAATCCTACACAGGACCCAGTCATCCAGCTGATGAAACATCCAAAACCAAGGGAAATGTCAATTATAAAGTAACATTGAATGGTAAAATAAAATGTTAGATTTCTCAAAGTAATGAGAACAAGGCTTAAAAGGTTTACCCTCATGGACCCAATTTTCCTGTTAGCTGGTTGTTTTGATTCTGCCAAACGGTACTCATGCATAATCCAATCAGTCTTGTCACCCTTTGGTGGCCTACCCTTGTAAAAGACTAAGGATTTCTTCACCCCAACAAGCTTAGATCCACTATAGATTGCCTTGTCTGTGCCAGTAGCCTTCCAATATCCAGACACTGTTGCTCGGTTAGGCCTCACCCCATTTGGGTACTTCCTGTCTCGTGGACTAAAGAAATACCATTCATTTTCTCCAAATTCTGTTTTATCTGCATGCCAATATAACACCAACAAGTGCGTTAGAGACATAACATATACCATTCATGCATCTTCATTCAACAGTTCAATATTTAAGATTGTTGATTTTGACATGATGTCAAAACATCTATGAGCAAAGAGCTCTTGCATGAAGGAAGAACCAAGAGATGAAACATTTATAGAGACATTGTGGTGCAACAAGTGGAAATTATGCATGAGAAGCTAATAAGAAAGGTTTGGCAATTGATACCTGGCAATTCCCATGGATCAAACTTGTAGAGATCCACTTCTGGGATGATAGAAGCAGGGCAAGGCTTTGATGTGGCTTGGTTGCAAAGGTAATACACGATTAGTTCCTCGTCCGTGGGGTGAAACCTAAAACCAGGTGGGAGTTCGGAGCTTGAGATACCATCCATTTTTTGAGTGAAAAATATGAACTTGGTGTGGCAGAAGAAAAGGGGAATTATGAAGTGAAGGGTTCGCAGAGAAATGAAGGTGTTTGAAATGTTTGAAAGGAGATTGGTGGTGCTTTTATCTTTGGGGGTGGCTTTGCATGCTATGATTGGATGATGGGATAAATTTTACTATTCCTAGTACATGCGTCACCAACCATGCATGCACCAATGAGGGGTCAGAACTATTTCACATGTATATCTGTTACTGACTTTTGCACATGGTTCAAAGAACCACTGCTAACGTCTATATCCATATCAAGTAATATTCAATTCTCATTTCTCCTTGGAATGTTATTGCCTATTGCAGCTTTATATTCCCACTTATTTATCTTCTCAGAAGCCAATTTTTGTGTCCTCTCTCAATTGTTAAACAATGTTTTGGTCCATGCAATAATCGTTAAAGAAAAAAGAGTATAAAAGTTTTCCTTTTGCTTTTTTCATTTTTTGTAGTGGAAGTATGTGATTACAAGTTATATGTTTATTTCCCATGTTGTCTATTTGCATCAATCATTTGTCGTGATTTAAAGTGAAAAATTCTTGCTAAAAGTTTTACCCATGGTAAATACAAAAGGTAAAATGACCTTTAAATATCTTACTTTTCAATTAAACTTCTTAATTGTAATATAATATTCATTAATAACCATGCCTTGTTTGTGACTAGGGTGGCATCGTTTGCATGTTAACGTAATGTGTCTAGATGCATGTTACCATATTAATAAAAGGTGGAAAAGAATGTTGGTAGTTCAAAAATTTAAAATTGATGATAATTAAAAAAGTAAAAAGTGTAAATAAAATTTAGTTAGAGATCAATGATAGATGTGTTCAGCAATGACGCAGCTCCTCAATCAGTTGCAAAACATGCTGAGGATTGGGAACATGTGGCTTCTATGTACGGGTTAACAAAATTTCAAAGTTGGCACTCTCAGCAACCACACAATCACCATGGGAATCCAAATTAGTTAGGTCAATTTTTCACATAATCAGACCCTAATTACATATTTTAAATTTAATTTAACGACAGAAAACTCATGCTCTTCGTCTAATTACCCAATCATTCTAAATTACAGAATGATTATTAGCACGAATGCAGATAATGCTCATCCACCAAACGCAACGAAACGCAAGGATTCTTCATGACATAATAGAAATGCAATCTTTTTTAGCAAACTCTTTATGAACGAATACAGATATTTTTTTTATTAGATCCACGCTATTTTTTTTTTCTAGGATATAGTTTTTAGTATATTTTAAACTATAATTTCTGATTTTCTTTATTACCTTGATGAAATTGTTACAACGTATTTTTTTATAGAGCTACACAGATTGTAAGACATTATTCGTAAAAAATAGGAAAAAGAAACTCGTAAAATACACAACAAAATATAGGAGGTTTGTTGTTTGTGGAGGTAACAAATCTAGAACCGTAAAATATAAGGTTTAAGAGTACTTGTACAAGTATTTAGGATAATTTCTAAAAATAGTTTATATCTATAAATGATTTTTTGTCCCCCGTTTCAACAAGCAGATAACTTGTAAAACAACTAAATGTTTTTAAAATCATTTATATGTAAATTTTAAAATGTAGTACTATCCAAAATAAATAAAATATTTTTAAAAATGTCTATATAAATTTAAAATGATTTTTTAATAGCTACGACAATTAACTATAAACTTACCCACGCCAAGTTAAACGAAATTAAGACAAAATTTATTTTTCTCTAGTTTCGCAAACTAGATATGTGTGAACGAGATTATTGTTAAAAACGTGACCACATTCTCTTGAATAAATTAAATTCTCTCAAAACATTTTAAAAACATAAGAATCTTTTACAATAAACTAATCAAAATATAAGATAGGTATACTTGATAAAAATATTGGTGGGTCGTGTCCATTTTCATCATTTTCACACAATTGTGGATAAACATTGATGTAACGTTAACGTACATGGACTTGTTGACCACTTCAACACGACGTCATGGATATTGAATTCTTGATTTCTATGAATGGAAGAGGATAAAGTGTGAAACATAGCTATAAAGTGTGAGCAACTACACTTATTATGAGTCACGAACGTTCTTTCCTCTCTGAAAAAGGTGTGGGTGTCTTGGACTTGGGTTATGTTAGCACTACATTTGTCGAAAATGGAAAAATTATCATACAACAATATCATCATATCGTGCAGCCATGTCCACCAGTAATTGGAGTTGGCATCCACTTTTTCAAAGCATATTCTCCTTTCCATACTTTGATTTAGACTTTCTTTCATTTCGTTTTAAAATTCTTAAATGTGTTATGTATTTATTAGTTTTCTATTCATATTTTTTTTCTTTTATTTTATTAGAGTTAAATATGAATTGAAGTATATACTAAATTGTACTGAGCTAACATATCAAATTTGAGATCACATAATCAAAGTTAAGCTAGTGAATAATCACTAGGCAGCTTGAAATAAAATTAAATATCTTAAATTTAATATTGAAAAAAGTAAATTTGAAAAGTGATGAGACACACATCAGAAGTGATCTTGTCAGTCACAGTAATGATTCAAATTCCTAACTAATATTCTACTAGTCTAAGTAATTATGCAAACACGAGTAAGATTATTCAGTTACTTTATGTCACATTAATGCAGTATCACTTTTCCATCCTATAACTAACACTCTGGCTTCTCTAGAATGAAAATAAAAAATAAAAAACACCCTTATGAGAGCGACCAACAATTATTCACAATTATTCAAGATCGATATCATCAATATGACAATACGAAACTCTTGTCACAAATTTTGAAAAAAAAATATTAATAAAATTTGATATCAATACATTATAAATATTATTTAAAAGTGATAAAAAGATTATTCTTAACCTAAAACTTTACGATAGTAAATTTATAATTTTTTTCATATTTTATTTATCTTACTTATCTCTTTTATTAATGTGGATTCACACTGACACTTATAATATGATAGTTTATTATTATTCATGTCTTTAATCTAATGAAATATAAGGAGGACATGTATACTTAGGCGTGTGGAATTTATAACCATTGATGTAGACCGTGTACTAAAGTAATTGGTGACTTTTCCAAAAGGTTTTGAATTCATTACACAATATTGTGTGAAATACCAACAACACCAATAATCCATATTTTGAAAATTGTTATCGGTTCAAGAGAACGAGTCCATTCTAACATCTTTCATTTTTAAGGAAATTTATTCATTAATCTCATTTACTTAGTTTACTTTTGTTGCTTATTTTATCATGCCTTAATTTTCTTTTCAAATTATTCTGCCAATTCTTTTGCCTCTTTGCAAAACATTACTTTTACTCATAATGGTACAAAGGATAAAAACATTTAAATGATGAATACGAATTTTATATTATCAATAACTACATATTATTTAGTTACTTACATATTATCAATATTTAAGTTTTATATGTACGTTATTTATCAATAACAAAATATCATCAATTCTATAGAAAATATTATTAACGTTAATAATAGCATAATAAGTACTTATATTTCAGCAAAATATTATTAACGTTAATAATAGCATAATAAGTACTTATATTTCAGCAAAATATTAAGGAAATAAGTTTTTAAGTTGAAAGTTTGAAAAACACGACCTATTATTAAAAAGAATCCTTATTTGTTATGAATTTTTTTATTGAAATTAAGTAAAAATTATTTTCACCCTAAATTTATTTTTTGATTGAAATTATGTGAGAATTATTTCACCCTAAATTTATGCAGTAATTTAAATATATTATTTTCGAAAGCAAAGGAATAAAACTTGTAATGTACAATTTGAATGATAAATCAAAGTTGTTGGAGTTATATATTTCTTTATTTATTAAGTTAGCGCATTAGACGTCAATGGTAATATTTAAGTTAATTTTGAGCAAATTAAGCTTACCACATATATTTCATTTTGTCTATAGAAATTATTTATGGTTACAGCTTAATCAGGTATTTTGTTTTTTATTAATTATGTTAAGAAGTTGATAGAAATTTTGCTTATGATGTGAGCTTTTGGAAGGTTCTGGTCCTGGGAGCGGTACTTCTACTTCGTATAACACACATTAAACGATTTATAAATAGAATAAAAATAAATTCAAATAATTGTTTATATTTGTTAATGTCAAAACTTACCATTAAAGATAGTCTAATAATTTAAGATGAGTATTATGTCAAGGAGAGTCTTAATTTTACTATAAAAATTCCTTTTGAGATATTAATATTTTGAATAAGAAAAAATAAGATTTTGATGGAAAATATCTCATTAAGACACCAATTATTACGGTCATGATTATAAGAATATAAGAGGAGTAAAACTTAACTAGCATTAATAAGGTTAAACTCTTATCATTATGAGTTAGACTTTAGTCTATATATTTGTATAACGTAGAATAGGGTTTTTCTTGAGTCATGTATTTGATAAATAGATTAAGATTTTGGACTTGTATTATGTTCTTTGAGTAAAATCAGGTTAGGATAGGGTTAGATGAATCTATCTAGGGTTTCAATTGAGCTTCCTCAAGCCCAAAGAAAACTCTAAACTGACCAAACTAGGGTAAAAGGGCGTATGACACTTGTGAGAAGGCAAAGAAGGAGTGAATATGCATGAAGAAAGTGTGAAGGAGCATAAAGAAGGTGTGAAGGACACTTGCAACTCTGCTTTCATAAGCCCCATTTTCTAGGTTTTTTTTTTAATTCAAATAGAATTCAAATTTTCCCATCTCTTCTCAAAGTGGATGTCCAAAATATGTATAAATAGAGGTTAGGTTTTTGTAAAAATTAACATTGAATGAGTATTGAAATGTTGTCAAAATTGAGCCTCTACTTGTTCTTATGTCCTGTCTAAGTTAGTCTCCTCTCTAAGACTCTAGCCTAGACTCCTCCTAGTTTAATTGGAGTAACTTCTAACTAGATTCCTCACCAATTCCACTTCAACATCAAAACATTGTCTTATTCTCTAAGCTTCCGCACCTTCATTCAACTCCACCAACGAAGAAAAACTCCAAAACATGAAGAAGAACGTCAATATAAATGTCTTCAAAACATTTGTTAGTTAGGATCCTCAATTTAAAGGTGTAGATTTCAACAATTTATTTTTCTTGAAAAGTCATTAATATGTTTCTACACGATATTCCCATAAATGATAAAGTTGACAATCACATTTAGCAGTCTTATGTTCAAATTTATATTAATAATAAAAGTATCTCAAAAGATCATAAAATTAGACACTTGATAGACATAAGTAAAATTATCTCTTTTTATTTTTTTTTCTTAGTAAAATATTTGATCAGCTCAAGCTCATAATGAAATTTTCCAAAATGTAACACAATGTTCAATGTTCATAGTCATCCTTTCTTTAGGTTGATGATTATATACGTGGTATAAAAAAATTATAGGATCTCCAAATTTTGATAACCTATTCTTTATTTAGCACCCCGAAAAAAAATTACCATGAGACTCTTTAAGACATTGAATCACATAAAACACAAACAAAACAATTGGAAATAGCTTTGACATCTTCAATATCTAAATTTTTTTTACAAACATTCCTCGTAATGTTCCAACAATCTCTATTAGAAAATAATTAGTCCAAATTTTTTAAAATAACACGCATTGTTCAAAATAACATACAATTTTACTATAGGTAATCATTGCTCCTCAAGTTTTTTCACCAAAACTGTTAGTGTAACACTGATCTTTTTATGACACCTCATAAGCATGACATGATTGTAGTCATTGTTGAATAAGTTAATAATCTAATTGTTTTTCATGTTGCTTCTTGAACTAATTATGGAAGTTTGAGAATTTTTTTAAAAAGTCAAGCACTTTTTTTTTCGCATACAAATGTTATCCCTGATTTTTTCCAATCATGCAATTTTTTATTGTATTGATCTCTACTAATATTTTTAATAGTTTCAAACTCTACTCCACCACATGGTTCGATATTAAATTCTTGACCAAGATTTGAATAATTTAGTCACATAACTTCTTTAAAACAAGTTGTTGTATTAGTAGACGTGACCTTTTTAAATAAATTTTTTACCTTTTGCGACTTATAAGCTTAAAGGATAATATGAAATCAAGGACAATTTCAAGGTCAACAAAAAAGGAAAAAAATTGTACAACAAGAAAAAAAGCTAAATGATGTGGAAGTGAAAACTTCCATTGTATGCTTTCTTTACACAAACCAATAAAAACTTTAACTTTTTTAATTTGTAATAAAATTTATAATTTATAATTTTTTTTAATAATACCCTTATCATTTGATATTCTTTGTTTATGGAAAATTATTTACCATAATTTATCTTCTCTCTATAATAAATGAGTATTCATTCTATTTTCTCTGGTGTTAATAAAATTTTTTGAATTTTTTATAATGAAATACAATACTTCGAGATCTTTTTTCTCAAATAAGCTCCCCTATATTATTTTTAATCTTAAAACTTTTACCACCAAAAATTTTAATTTGAAAAATTATAAGAAGATTTTTGCTTTTGTACCCAAAAATTTGATATCACTCTTAATTTCACTATTGAATCTAAACTTTAAATAAATTCCCTATTCCACAAATAAGATTATATAAGACAATTTTTCATTGTATGATATAAACTTAATGTTCAAATAATAAATTCATAAATTGAAGATGAAGATGCTCAATATATTTCAGGATGAATATTTCACACTTTTTTTTGCCAAACTTGAATATTAATGTAAAAGATTATTTTTCTCTTTATCTTAACATTATTCCAAAAAATAAGCTTTCATTTTATTTAAACAAAGAGGCACATGAAAATGATGATGATATCGAAGAGACCTATAATGATATTGATATAATATTGCTATATTTACTTAAAAATTATTTAGTTTACCCATTTAGTTGAATTTTAAAATTATTTTTAACTTCTTATTCATTTTATTTGTTTTATTTTTATGTTTTGCAATTTTAATGCTAAGTAGGTGTAGACATGACTATGGAAACAAACTTATAAGTAATATAATCTAATTTTCATCTTGGTAAGTTACTAATGTTTTATTGGTTAAAATTTATTTATATTTTAGTATCGATAGTAATTTTCTTTTGACTTTAACGCCAGGAAATATTAATGGAATATAAGAAAAGATTGAACAGGTAGGATTCTAAAGTCTAGAAAAGAATTTAGAAGTTTTGAGGGACAAAGAATGTAAAACCATTTATCATACTCTATCAAGAAAAGTATTAACGAAAAATTGCAAAAATGAGTATGGTAGCTTTTGCCTGATGCGTCTACAAAGAAGGTAACAAATTGTGGACATAAGAGAATCCAAATTGATCTTGCTCAATTTTGTGAAGTTTATTTGCGTCAAATAACAACTCTTTGGAAAATTTATTATTCTTATCAGTGCTTGAAGATATTCTACATGATCTAACTTTCAAAAGTGTGCATAACATCATTCATATTCATGAAAAATGATTTTACATGATAAAAAAGAAATTTGAGAATTACTATTTTTTACTCGATGAGAATCACCTACATCGTCCTTGTAAAAATAAAAAAATTCATTGCAAAAGTTATATTTTTAGTTGCTTAACTCAATCAAGATTTGATTCACAAGAAAATGATTTTTTTTTTTGAAAAATTTAGTGTTTTTCCATTTGTTAGTCAATAACCGATTAAAAAGACAAGTGTTAATGAATTACATATACAATGAAAATAAAAACAATAATTTCAATAAAACGAGAAGTTATAAAATCATTTTTTATTGAGAAAGTTCTCCCAACTATTTGGAAAAAACAACCAAAGGAAAAATTTAAGGTGTTCAATATTTATCCAATAAAGGAATTCATATAATCATATGATATGGAATTCCTTTAAGTGACTGCAAAAGATGGATTTGACATTATTCTCCATCTTTAAATGTCTTAGATCTTGAATCTTTTGGAATCATATACTCATTGCAACATAAAAAAATCATCTAAACATAGTGGTGAACTTGTTAGAGTAGTGGTGAAATAAATTGAAGACTTTTTTATTTAAACACTAATTAATATCTACTATATCGTGATTGGACTTTAATCATTCACATTAGTTTTCTTCAGTAGCTTTTTTTCACACTTAGCCTTCTCACTTCTAAGTCAAAAGAAGTCAACGTTTTGATCAACTTAAAGAGAATTTTTATTTTTTATTTATGATTTCTGCTAACGGTCTTATTTTTTACAGAATAAAATAAATTTTATTGATGACTGAAAAAGTAGATGAAAAAGGTGAAAAATAATAAATTATCTATTAAATAATTTGTTGAAAGTTACTTCTGTTAGAGTAAATGATACCTTATATATATATATATATATATAATCTCCATTTATACGCACAAGATTGATAATATACCCGTGGAAATTTCGGCAGGCTGAATTTGGATTGTTAGGAAGGAATCATGAATTTTGCGCAGAAGGATAAGTGGTATGCTATGCAATGTTCAGTAAAATTCTTCATAGCATTGATTTACATGAAGCAAAGATGATCCAGACTGTGACAACTTCAGTTGATTCAGGCTGGAAACTCGATGGTTACAGCAAGTCAAGAGACATAAAACAAGTTAAAGTTTCAAAAATTAACAACAGCAACAAAATAAAGAAATAGTAAGTAGAAACTGATAAAAACATTATTCCCTTAATCACCAATGCAGAGTTGCACAAGTGTCTTCATTGCTTGCTTTTTCACTACCTTCCCAAACACTTCTTTTGCTATCCTGAAAACTTTCTCCCTCTCTACAACTCCACCATTATTTTTCTTCAACTCCTCCATCAGCAGCTTCAGCAACCTGTGATCCCCTCCCACCACATCAGTGATGCTATCAACCACAGCCTCCGCAGTAGGAATCCTCCTTCCCCACCTCTTCATGGCCCTCTCTGTCCTATAAGCCTGAGAATATGCTTCCCAAAATGATGCCCTCAAATACCCTTTCTCCTTCCCCCTAACCTTCAACCTCTTCAATTGCTCCTCCAACTTGAACACTACACCCCCCACATCCATCCCTCTCTCAAGACCAATCTCAATATCTCTTATTTCCTGTTTGGAGAACACTTCCCCCTCAAACCTACACCTCTTGCACTTGCAATGAATCCCCCAATTCAAAGACATCTCCTTCCTCTTGCTCAAACCACACAAAGGGTCAAAATAAGCAAAAGTTACCTCCTCCCCAGCCTTCAAATCCTTTGAAGCATGAACCACCAAGTAGTCCCCAACATGCAACCTCCTTGCATTGGGACAACAAGAATGGTTTATGAAGGAAGGGAGCAACCACAGGCCAACACCATAACAATCATTGCCCCTCCTCAACACATTGGCTGAGACAGCATCCTCAGTGAGAGAATTCACATCCAATATACTAACCAATTTAACCGTATCAACAACAACCTCAACTTCACCATCCTTCTCCACACTCTCAGGTCTAAAGAGACCCACATCAGGCACCTCAAGTTCATTCTCATTCTCCCCACATGACAACCTATTAATCAAACCCCTTGTTCTGGGACACTTCCCAACAAACTCAAAAACCTTGTCAATGAAATTCTTCCACATTGCCAACTGTGCATCCTCACTCAGATCCTGAACCCCTCCCATTATGATACTCCTTTCCATGGCAATTGCCTTGGTCACCAATATCAACGATCCAGCATCAATATTCTTCGTTGCAAACAATCCTCTCCCACTGATCTCAGATCTTCTAATCTCCACAGCACCAATGTGCTCAGCAAGCTCCGGAACCTTCCCTCGAAACCCATTTGAAACCCAATCAGAAAGATCCAAACACCCCGTTTTGGACAAAAGCTCCAAACTTTTGCACCTCTCCAAGTACCCACTTACGCTTTCAGCGTTCCCATCAAGCGCGGCGGTTCTGAAGCACTCAAGAGCGGAAGCATACCGGTTGAGGCAGAGCAAGATCTTACCTTTGCACAAAAGGGTCTTCGAATGCGTGGCATCGAGCTCCAAAGCGTGGTCACAGTCCTGAAGGGCGCGGTGGAAGTCCTTCAACTTGGACCTGGCTTCTGCGCGATTGCACAAGGCTATGCAGAGGGATCTGCGAAGCTTTTGGTCTGGGGGAGAATGGGAGAGCGTTTGGGTGCAGAGGGTGATGAAATGGGAATAGGCTTCGATGGAGGCATTCCATTCTTCTCTGATGAAAAGCTCTGTGGCTTTGGATCTGACTTGTTGCAACTGATCATCTTCTTCTGCTGCCATTTCCAATTCTGGGCCTTTTGGTCTATCAACACCGACCCTTTCGCCTCTCTTTTCAAATGGAGCCTCCCCTTTCAAAATTTTCCCAATGTAACGGTCGTTTGATTTCACTTTATTATTTTTCTCTTTTTCTTTTCCCTCCTTAGCCTTTGATATTGGGAAATGCAAACCAACTACTCTCGTTTATAGATGTATTTATTTATTTTTCAATGTTTTTAGTTGGTTTGTTCGCATTATCCTTATCCTTATAAGCTAACATGTCGAAGCAAATTAATAACTCTCACTGGTTTTGGAAAACAAAATTGAAGGTGAGATCATTCTGTAAGTTAGTTACTTCTGCTGTTCTCTCTTCTGTGTATTAGAGAAAATAACTGGCACTCATTAGATGAAAATAATTGAATAGAAAGAATAAGATAACGAATCTTGATAGTATTAAGGTAAATTTTAAAATAATACAAAATTCTTAACATATATAATCTCAAGTTACCAGTTAAATCAATTAACTTTCTTCCTACAAGCGGATGGGTCAATATAAGACGTAGCAATATGTAATATTTATTCTTCTCCATTTTAAGTGTTTGAATTTGAAAAGCTTTTACTTTTATTTATATGATGTTTCCATACTAAAAAATTACCTTAAGGAAGGATTGATTTAGACATAACCTAAATGGAAAAAAGAAGAAGATCAAATTAAGTAAAACTTTATTAATATATGTGATTGATTTCATTAAATCAATGTTGATAAGTTATTTCCAGTATAATTTAGAAACTGCGCTTAGATGATTTTTTATTTAAAAAATTACTTGTGAAAATAAAAATGAATTATTTCTCAAAAAAATTAATAATTTAAAAATATTATTTATTAATTGACAAAAATAATTATAAAAAATAAAGAAAAAAATCCAATAAATATTTTCATTTTAAAAAAACTAAATATTGAAAAAGAAAATACTGTTATTAATAATAAGAATGATTTCAAGTGTATAATATATTAGATAAATGAAATAGACAAAGTATAAGTAAATTAGCAATAGTGAACTATATACATATATGTGTGGTGAGTCCAAATAAAGATGATATCAAAATAAAGTGTTTCATTCTAATAGATCATGAGATTCTTCATTTTTTTTATAAGTCAACAAGCTACTTATATATTAATTCGCATTCGCTCTATCGCATATAGTAATTGACAAAATTTGCAATCCTTATTGTAAGTCCTAAATCTCAGTGCATATCTAACTAACTAAGCATATTATCATCTATGAGAGATTTGGCTTAGGGTTATGCTTTTTCACCATCATCTTTGTTTAATGGCTGTTTTTCATCATGATCAGGTGTTTGTCATTTCATAATCCTGTCATATTATCATATACCATCAATTTGTACAACATTAAGTTTTTTAAAGACATTCCCTTAAATAAGTTAGACTATCTAGTAGTAAACCTTGTTTCTATAAACATCTTAGATAAATTATGTATTATTGCTTTCTCTAGGACTCAAAATATAAAATACACATAATGCAATAGTATATCTTTAATAATGAAGCTCCTTTTAATTTTGGCATATCTTCCTTATATTTTGTCTTAACCATGCTTGACAAAAGCAATGTCTTAATCATATAGTTAATCGTGTCCCTAAAATTTCAAGTTTTCCAAAGATGGCTAATAAATAGGTTAGGCTTTGATCTTAGTCTTGTTCACTTCATTGCAAATTTGATTTCCATTTTCTGATATCTTTAAATTAGAATAAAAGACATTAATCAACTCTAGATAATAAGAAAATTGTGTTATACAATTGGTCTAGTCCATGAAAATATATGTACTCACATAGATGAAACCACAAAAAAGCAAAAAAATAAAAATAAATTAAAATCCATAATTTTAGGATGCACAATAACATGAGAAGAGAAATCTTCTTCGTATTTGATCATTTGAGATCTTCCACCAAAGAAACAAATGTGATCCAAAATATGTTCCAAATTACAAATTTCAAAAGGATGAATTTGGTTAGTTTCAGAAGACTTTTTTTCTTCTTTTATGTATCATCTCTTGACTTTATAATCTCTGATGAAGTAGTCATTAATAATGCACCTCAAAACATTTGACAAAATCATACAATCAAACCATGTAAATTAATAAAGATAAACACATAGTTATATAGATCAATGTTAACCCAACATCAAGATTCAGATAACATATATAACATTTAAAACATGCAACATTAACTTACAAGTAACCTACACAAATATGTTTAACTATTAGAACCAACAACTATTTATGGGGAATCGACTTTCCATCATAAATTTTAACAAACATTTAAGATGCATATGAGGGGTATGTTACATATTCTCCTTATTTGTGAATGATTATTGTAAAGGTAATCATAATATTGCAATGTTAAATGTTCATCCTCCAAATTCATTATCATCAACATTTTCCATATATCAAACTTTAAGTATTGCACAATTGAATTTCTTTTCATTATGAAAACTTGTTCATTACACATATCTTGTTTATAGGGTTTGCACTCAACAACATTTTGATAATTTTGTACATAACATATTGGCTGCATCTAAAGTAGATATTACCTACATCTAGGGCATATTCAACCTTATTTAGATCTATAGTAACATTTTTAAATTGTGCATTTATTACATCAATCATGGGTGCCCCTCAATGATGATGTGTCTTGAGATGAGATGGATTGAGTTGAACCTAAACTATTTGAGTCTATCTGTGGAGGAAATTGAGGTGTATAGGTCATCAATTGTGGGTTCTTCAACATTATCATTCAAGACAAGTGTGAATTTCCCCTTTGTCTGATCCCTTTCCTAGTTGTTTCACTTATGTGTTTGGTGGCACAATAAACTTCCCAGTGTTCTTCTAAAAGATTATAATGTTTCAGTTGTTGAGTCCTCCTCTTGTTGCTATTGGCTTAGCCTTTAACATGAAACCCAAAAAAAACACGAAGGAATAAATTATTGTTGTGAAGTACATTATAAAACCAACAAGTCATGCATATCACACGACCTATTCTTTATGTTATTTTTTTATTTCATTCAAACCATAATTTCTTAAATTTTCTAAAGTATTTGTATAGGCTTGTGATGTCCAACTACTAGTAAACTAATTACCAATCCTTATTTCATTGGTATATTTTGAATACTCTAGCACTGCTTGGCTACTTTCATTAACATGACATTTTTCTCTATATTATTTAACATAATAAAAGGACATCACCATGAAATTAACATTGGATAGCATATGTTTTAAATACAAAGTACTGAAACACAACAATTTAACACAATTTTATAAAGAAATAAGTTTTCATATGAAACACATACAAGTCAAACAAAATAAACAGTACATATAGTTAAACATTTCAAGTAAATAAAGTTAAACATTACAAATAATATAGTCAAATATGGTAATCATTTCACATCTAATTAATTATCATATCCCAGAACTTCGCCCCTTCTTTGTAATCATCTTGACATTGTTGAGTTACAAATTGATTTTCACCTTTACCCATCAAGTCATAATCAACTTTCACAATCAAAGATTCATCATTATCCACATCATGTAAAATAAATTGTGCACTATACAACATTCAAGAGTTATATTCCTCATGGTTTGGAATGAATAATGTGGTTCTATGCCACTAGTTATGATAACAAATAATTTATTTAACCAAATGTTCTCTCAATTATATTTTTTACTTTGACGTATCGATTGGCAATGATAAATACATTGAAAGTACTTATAGTTGTTCAAAATCAATTCATCAGTCATATTTAGTGGAATTAGGTAGAGTTTCTTATACTACTAGTATGGTAGAACATCAAGTCTTGTATCTTTATATATAACGAAGTTGTATTGGCAATGATGCAGTTTGGTATTTGATGAAGACAAGTCAAGCTAAGTGCAAGAAAAACTTGAACAATTGCTTGTCTAGAATTAGTGTGTGAGTTTGTATTGATGGTTGTTTAAGGATTTCTAAAAGTTTTAAAATGTTAAATTGGATATGATTTGATTAATGCTTTCAAGTAAAAATGATTTACTAAATTTTATGACTTACTAAAGAAGATAACATCTTTCGATGTATACAAGAACTGGTTTTCTCACTAGTTCGCTCACTACAAAAAAAATCAAAATTACTGACGGGGCAAATCCCTCTAAAACACTCAAAATCAATCGATAAATCGGTTGTATGTAAATTTACTGATGAATTTTTTGAGTTCATCGGTAATTCCCGATGGATTTATCCATCAGTAAATCCTTCGATAAATCGGAAAATATTAATTACATTATAGAAATCAGTAAATATTAATTACAGACGAAGTTCAACCCATCAGTAAATTCATCAGTAAATCTGTCGATAATTAACGAGAGATGATATTCGTCGGTAAAATTCGTCGATAATGGTATTTTACCGACAAAATAAATTTTGTCGATAATGTTCCGTCGGTATTTTAACTTTTTCTTGTAGTGGCTGAAATGAACATAAATAGTGTTATTTACAAAAACTTTAGGGTGCAGAGTATTTTGGTAGAGTTTTAGCACTTACAAAATTATGGTTCACTTCCTTGTTCTTTTATTAGACACATGTCTTCTTATAGGGTTCAAAAATATAGTCATTGCATTTCCTTTTCTAGTTGTTGAGTAGCTTTGAACTCTTGTCATTGTCTTCTTTCTTCTTTTGTTATTGTCTAATGAGCTCTTATGTTGAGAAGAACTAAATGTGTGTCATGTAGCATTAAATTTTCTTATCTTCTTCACATAAACTCTATGATAGTTAGCAATACTTATCTTCCTTGGTATTAAATCCTTTTACATCAAACAATGGTTAAAATTGCATATCGCACACAATAGACAACTAAGACAAAGTTCAAAATAGTTGTGTCAAAGAAGTTGGTGATCATTGCAACTTTAGCTCACATCTCAAGAGGTTTTTGAATTTTGTTATTTGGTGCAGATCTTCAAGACATTTTTTGTTTCTTTAGACTAAAGCTTTAAAATATTCTTCATGTGTATCAGCTTAGTTTATACTTGTCGTTTAAATGATCTTCAGTTAACTTATCAGATAAAGTGAAACTTGGCATAGTAATCTATCATTTGTCAGATGAAGCATATGTATTTGTTATCTTATCAACATCTGTCAGAAGTAATTGTTTCATGTCTTTCAAACTCTCAACTTGTGGTGTTTAACCACATAATCAAAACATTCAAGGTATTGTATTCTTTTTGCTCTAATATAAATGTTGTAAAAATAGAGTAGAAAATAAACCATGTAATAAACATTATGTGAATATTAGCATAGGTTAGGTAAGTGTACATCCAACTTGTTGGGAAAGAGGCTTAACAAGTTTTATGATAGAATAAGGAAGGAGTGACATCCAAACACTTATATGATTTCCTTAAGGATGGGAATTAAGTTCCATATCCCTCCTTACTTTAGATAGCTCGTGGTCAAAGACTTATATAAAGAAAGTGAAGTGTGTCCTGCAAAAACACTTTATTAGAACTTAATACATGAATGCTTAAGTTTAAGGATAATGTGAATTTTCCTCTTTCTAGAGTTTTGAGTTCGTACTTAGTATTTAAATAGTGTGACTCTCCCTTGTGTTCTTTGATGGTGCTCTTTAGCTTATTGAAGTAGAAGCTATAACTCTTTCAGTGGTACTCTTTAGCTTATCAAAGACGGAATACGCTAAAGGAGATCAGGTTCATCTCCTTTCTTTGACTTCAATAAGGTACATGTTATGGTGACATTTTAATTTTCTTTCTTATTCTATTATTTTTTCCATTGTCGTTCTTCCCATTCCTTTATTTGAAGAATTCTTATTCAATTCTTTTTTTCCATTATTGTTCTTCCCATTCCTTTATTAGAAGAACAACATAGTATAATCATCTCCTAACTCAAGCCACCACCATACACCAAATTCTGCATGAAATGAAACCAAGAAACCAATCTAAATCCTATGAGAAAATAAGAAAGATTAAGTTCACTCTTTTCCCATTTTATATCACCAAATCAACACCATAATTCAATATGTTAGCACCGAGGTTTCTAACAATTTGATGAAGCCAACAATGTGATGAAGTCTACATGGATCAAAGCTTGCAAGTGGATTGCTTCAAGCCATCATGGAGCTTGGTGGGAGTTTCGGTCTAAGACTTAGATTGGGTATGTGTGAGTGTGGTTTTGGTTCAAAACCATGTTGCATGATTCCTTCACTCGAGAAGAGCTCAAAAGATTCATAATGATTAAAAGGACTAAAAGTGGTTAAACGATTTTGAAAAAACTTTTTGAGATTAAAATCAGTAAATTGTTTTTCAAAATTAAACTTGCTGATCTTTTTTTGTGTTATAGAAAAATCAATCGATTGAATGATTAAAACAATCGATTGAATTTTTCATCTGTTAAAAATCAGTTTTCTATATAGGGGTGGCGCACGATTTGAAATTAACGGAAAACATAACATAGAACATTTTTAGCGATCACTTGTGATTTTCTAAAAGAGAAAAACTTGTGTTTCACTTGAGAACATGTTACACACAATTTTATATCAACAAGAATCTTAAGAACTTGCATCTTGGAGCTTTGCCTTGAGTGAGTTTTGTGCAAATTGGTTCTACACCAAAGCTAAGTCTTCTATACTGTTCTTCATCCATTTGTAATTTGTTGTGTGTAGAAGGACTGTTGTTTTTTATACTCAAGAGTTATCTCTTGTACTATGAGTGCTTTGGTTGCAAATAACAAAGGGTTTGTGATTCGCAATTGTAGTTTTTGTACCCATTTTTCATAGGGTATGTAAGTGGGTTTGTGTAGTAGGTTTCTCAATTGTTTTCACAACTGCTGTAGGGTGCAGTAGATTGTGTCCTGCAGGGTGCAGTGTTAACTTGCGGGGAGCAAGGGTGTTTGTATTGTACTGAACTGATCTTGGTGATCCTTTTTAGTGAAACTCTTTGCTTGTTGGCAAAGGACTGGACGTAGCCCTTGAGGAAGGGTGAACCAGTATAAATCTTGATGTTCTTGATCTCTCTTTCTCTCTTCTTAAATGCTTAATTATTTGTTGTTGCTCGCCCATTTTAGTTGTTCTTTGTGCTCAATTTATTGCTCATTCTACTAGTGTTATTTTAAATTCTTTGAAACTTTTTTTATATTTATTTAGTTGACTGTATCTGAACTTTATTCTGTTTAAATGTTTCTAGTTAACTGTGATTACTATATATCTGTTTGTATTTTTGGAAACTAGTTTTCTTGAAATTATTGTTAATTCAACATTGCTTTATTATGTAAGTAATTTTCAGTGAATTGATTATACTCTACTGTTTATTTGATTGTTAATGATCTACTCTGGATGTGTTCTTTGTTAAATTTACTATTGATCTGTGTGTTCTTGTCTATACTATTTATGTTTGTAAGTTGATTGGATTTTTTCTAATCTGTGTTTCACTCTAATTTCAACATATTGTTTCTGATTTACTGCTTCCGCTTCTGAATTGATTGAGTTATTGTTGTATACTATTTTGTGTGTGTATTCTGTTGATTGATTGTGATCTGAAATACATTGACTTTTGTTGAGTACTTCAGAATAATACTTTTGATTGATTCAATTAAGAACTTTCATTTAACACTTTAAATACTTTTCATTTTTGTAAAAATATTTGAATGTTCAATTCACCCTTCTCTTGAACTTGGCCTAAACTTTGTTTTTACAATAAACCTACACCATTCTATCTTGTACACTCCACAACAAAACCGCAACCAAAGAACCGTAAAAATATTCAATATTAAACCTTATACACCTTAGAATATCTTGTCATAACTTCTATATATATTTATCAACTCTTACCTCCAAAAATCATCCAAGATCTATCATAAACCTTGCCTAACCTTCCAGTCACCCTTACCATTCCACAAACATGCAAATCGCAACCTACTCTAGCCAAAAACCATTGATACCAATACAAATTAAATAATTATTCTTCTTTCTTTTTTATTTTTATGTCTTAAGGTGTGGAGCTTGCAAGTGACGAGATTCAATCTAAAATTACATTATTAGAATCACATCACAAATGTTGTACTTGCTTCATATTTTTCTTATGATGTTCTAAATCACACATTACATGCTTCCAAAGACAAATTTATTTCCTTTTTCGGTGAGAAATTCTCCTTAATTTTAATTTTTAATTGAAGTGTACAATATCTAACTACCAAACCTAAACTATAATTACAATTAAAATAAAATAATCAATTCCTAAAATCTATGAATTTACTAAAAACTAAAAAAGAAAAGAAAAAGAATAATAATATTCTTGTTTCTTGTCACACTTCTTTCTTGTCATACTTAGTGTAAGTTGTAATTGTCATATAACTGATTTGTTGATTTTCTTGTTAATAAGTACACTCATCAGATTTATCTATTTATCTTTTCTCCATCCATAAAACATCTTTATAATATGTCCCAAACCTCCTTGCTATAAGTTGCTTTTAAAAAAAATTTCAAAGATGTTCGCAGCCATGTTCTGACGTATGAAGAACAAAGCTTTGCTATATTTCTTCCTTAAGTCTTTGTAGGCAACTCTTTGGGCACATTGGGACTTTCATCCAATTTTTGATATCCTACATCTTGCAAAACAAAAGAAGATTTTATCTGTACACTCCATATTTTCAATTAGTGTCATCCAGAATGGGTAGACTTCGTAGAAAATCCTCCGTTACCCGCCATGGCCGAGAAAGATGTGGTCTTCATACTCAACGCCTCACAAATCATTATTTTCCTATAACTGTTTTATATAAGCTTTGAATACAAATTTGGGCTTATATCCTTTGACAAACTAGTCTAAATTCAAATATTTTTTGTTCTGATCTACAAACCTTCCATAGCCCATTTCTATTTTCTTTGATTATTTTCAATTGGGAGAAACAGGTTTTTGAAAATATCATTAGACTTAATTGTTCAGAAATCGAGGTGTAATTGTCCCTTCTAATCCTTCCTTGGGCTCTCTTATCCCTCTTTTCACTAATCAGTGTCCTTGAAATGTGCTTGTACAGAGTGTAATAATGCATTCGTGCAATAGAAATCCAAAAGTTTACCTACCTATCTCTGTTTGACAAAGAGAAAAAGTTTACAACGTGGAAACTTATATTGTTTATTATTAACAAAATAGTATAAATTGATTTATTGTAATTTTAATATTTTTTATTATATCTTACAAGGTCCACGAATTATGTTAAAAATTATTTGTATTGTTATTTTCTTATCGGATTCCTTGCTATTTGATGAAAAGGATATGTTTCAATATTGAATTCTAAACTAAAATAAAATAAAATTGAATGAAACAAAAACTACACATTATCATCAAATCACCCTAAAATCCCAGTCAACGTTACGATACTTATGATGAAAATTATGGTTTAAAATTCGTAACTAAATCATTTAAAAATAATATGTTAATTTATTTAACTCAATCTAACTAAGTTATATTTTTGTTGAATTGGGTTATTAGATTAAGTTGAATTTATTTTCAGGAAATCGGATTAGATAACAATTTCATCAATTTAAAATTGGATAAAAACCAAGATAATTCAACTATATAATAAAAATATAATTTATATAATAACTTTTGGTATAAAGGACCAATTGTATGTTTTATCATTTTAATATTTTTTATGTATATCCTAAACGTATTTTTTCCGCCTTATAAATATAAGGAAACAATGAAATATTTATTTTAAGATAACTTTTTTCTTTATAGATGATAGTTTTTTAAATTATATAGACTCAATCAATTTATTTAAGTTATAATTGAGTTGAGTTGAATTTGGTAGTTAAGTTAAAAATAATAAATCCAACTTCATTAAATTTAATTAGTTATTTAAGTTATAATTGAGTTGAGTTGAATTTGGTAGTTAAGTTAAAAATAATAAATCCAACTTCATTAAATTTAATTAGATTGATAAAAGAGTTAATTAAGCTCGATATAACTTTATTCTCAAAGCAAGTACTTTCTCTATCCAAAACTCTTAACCTCCTCTACAATTAGGTGAAATGATCGAATTATACTATTCGTTTCTCCTCCTCTGGAACTCATTATTGTTGCAATTACCACTGTTATCACTCTTACAACATCACATCGCAAAAGATGAAAAAGAGAATGACAACGTTGCAAAAGAAATCTTGTTAAAAAGTTTTTTTCAAACAGCATATAAAATGTGTTTCGGGATGTTTTTGAGAAAGCTCTTTCCATAACATATGAAATGTGGTTTTGAAAACTTGTTTTAGATATTTATTTTAAAAAATACATTTAGGAAGATATTATATACATCTCGAAAAATTTGTTCTAAAAATATTGTTCCAGAAAATTTGTTCTAAAATATATTTCATGTATTCTAAAAGAAATATTTCAGAAATTTTGTTTTAAAAATTTTATCATATTTAAAAAAATGTACTCTAGAATGTATTTCATAAATTCCAAAAAACATGTTTTGAAAAAAATGTCTAAAAAAGATAAACCATAAACCACTGTTAGAAAGGTAAAATTTTGTGGAGGTGCACGTTCAAATTGAGGGGATGCAGAATACAATTTTCTAGAAACAGTAGTAGCGCCCAGTCATATCCCAATTTTCAATTTTATACAATTATTTTTGGCCCAATATGAAAGAGAGAAGAAAGTAAAAGGATAAATAGCCCAATGTCACTCCAATTCACACGACCCAAAAGAATCAAAATACAGAATATAATTCTATCTACACCCAGTTGTTTACTCTTCACATGCCAAGTTTTGTTTTCCTTTCAAAAGTACTCCGTTTCCCACTATTTCATTCTTTCACCCCCTCCTCGCACTCTACTTTTCATGCACTCCCTTATCTTTCACTGGTGTTCAATATACGAGAAAAAATGAGTCCCTATCATATATCATCATATAAACATGTGATTAAATTCATTAACTTGTCCATTTAACCCCCTAATTCAGCAGATTGTTTAAACAAGTTCATATTTAAATGTAATAAAAAAAAGTTCAAATACATGTATATGAAGGCAAGTGAAATGTTATTTTATTTCTTCTAAAAGGTATGTGAAACACGCAACTAACTAATTGTGCACGTAACTTCCTGAGACATGTGGTGGACCTGTTACTCCCACACATAGATATCATAGCACAAAACCATTAAAATTGGAAGTGATTGTGCTGCAAGTTGGAATGCATTTATTAGGGAACTGTTTTTACAAAATTACAAAAATGAAGACACAGAGTACAGAGACAAAATAAATAGTGTAACTTTGTGATACATATATGATGTGTTGAAAATTTGGATAGTGTATCCGTGAAAGAAACTGAGGTTGTCCTTCAGTTGTTGAGCAAATTACGTGCAAGTAACCTAAAATCTAAAAATCTAAATGTAAGGAATTAAGGAAGTATATTATTGTGGTTGTTTGATTATGCCTTCGAGCCATCCGTGTCGGCAACCCATCTCGAAATTGTCCCGCTACGCCGCCGATGTCAGTGCATGTTCATGTGTTAGACAAATCCAATGTATCAACCCCACAAAAAAAGTGAAAAGTTGAATTGTATAAATTAACACAAAATGAATAAAAAATATTAAAAAATGATATAGATAACATAATATATCGGATAAATCTTATTAAAATGAAGTCTAAAAGATATTATGAAGAAAGAGTGAAGTAATTCTAAGACTAAAAGTTTAAATTGACAACTTTAATATTTACTTTGAAAGAATTAATACATTTGAAAGGGAAAAATTTCTCCTTTTAAGTCCAATATAGACAAGATAATACATTAAATTTAAAGAGACAAGTATTGTTTGAGTAGTATAATTTGAAGCACATTAAGCATATATTTTGCAGTAATCCTAATGAGAATGAACAGTTGAATAGCATTAAGCATGGCACCCAACGGAAGGCACAACTTCAAACCTCAACCGATCAAACCCAAAGCATCTTGCATACGTCGGCAAATCCTGTTCTGGATTCGTACTGCCCTTACATCACCTTTGTCTCTTGCCTTTCAGTTTTTACTGTTAATGCGTGCTGGATTAGATGCAGTAACTCCTATCATATTCTTTTAAGCTTTTTTATGTACAAAGTTAAATATCATTCCAAAACAATTTACAAACAAAGAGTGGTTTTGCATCTTGCATTTAGTGACACAGTACAGTGTTTAAGAAAATTGGAGTCATCTAATTAGTTCACACATGCACCACTAAAATTGTTTATTTGTAAATTGCTTTTTAGTAACGTTTATGTAAATTTTGAGTTTAAATAAACTTTTAGTATTTTCAGAATTTCTTGGTACTCCAAATTGATTCCTAATATTTAGTAAATACGTTAATTTGACCCTGAAAATAATTTTATTATTATTTACTTCACAGTATTAACGTATAATTGATAAGTATGTTAACATGTAATGCTATCGAAATTAATATATTAGCATTATTTTTGAAAATAATTAATAGTTATTAAATATGTATAAAATTGAATAAATGAATTTGAACTAATTATTTTTTAATATTTTGTAATATATAAACTAGATGAGTGATAAACAAATAATTTTTTTATGATCTAAGTAACGATGAAGTCCCCTTAGGCCAACCAAATATATTGTGTTTTTTTAAATAGAATATACTGTTAAAGATCTGCTATATACTATATACCATATATATGTTGTATATCTCAGCAGACAGGGCACTAAATGAAGATGAGAAATAATAGAGTTACTTAGATGGTCTTGCAAACTTACAAAGCCCACTATATTGAATGCTTTATTTGATTGTGTAATAATTTTGAAAAAAGCTGCTGAACATGTCTCTGGTTTGATCTTATCAAACCCTATCTGCCATTGCTGGACGCGTAATTAGAATCTTCAAGAACCACGATGCACCTACACGGATATATAACATTCATCTACCATATTAAAATAGTTCTTGTGGCCTAAGTTCCTATTTAATACATATCCACCCTAATTGTTTCCCCTTATATGCTGTCTTTCACAAGGGAAAGATGGAAATACACAATACTTTTTGGGTGGGAAAGATTTTGACGAAAATTTATAAATCTTGAAAAAGGGGAAACTGCGTTACATTATCTTTAAATTTTTTAAAGCATACCAAATTCTAAGCTATTTAAAAGTGTACTATATTTTCTTTTACATTATCAGTCGATTAGAAATCGTAAGAAATATGATTTTTAGAGTAATTATTATCAAAATCACAATATCAATCAAAATATTTAGTTCTGTATTCTCTTTTGTTTATTATCTTTCATTTCTAAATTATCGTCCATTACTATGTAGTAGTTCAAAGTGCAGAGGTCTTTTACAATCGGCTTCAGAGATCTTTATCAGCTAAATATAGGTTACTGTTTATGTTTATGTTTTGTGAATTACAATGCCCTTACATTCATAGTTCTGAAAAAATTACGTCTAGTAGTTCAGGAAGGTTAGCTTGTTCAGCTTTTTATAATAGTCGTATACTTTAACAAATTTCAGTCTTTTAACATACAATGACCCCAGTTCTTTAATTATGTCTAATCTCATTTGAAATAGAATCTATGAGGGAAAGATGTAATACAATAAAATTATAAAATAGTCATCGAAATTATTAGTGAAAACGTCAATATTTTCCTCGTCATATGTTATTGACCCAGTGACTATAGAACAATTTAGTCACAATAATACTTAGTGACGAGATGTTTTAGTTGCAAACCGAACACTTTTTCTGTGATTATTTTTCACAAAATTTAATAAATGTAAAATATTATGCTAGTCACCGATCTGTGATCGAATTTTAAATTTTATTGCAACTGAATGAATATTGGTTATTAAATTATACAGAGTTAATAGCGATCAAAATAAATATATAGGTAAGCCTTTGATATAACTAAAATTTGTAAATTTAATCTTAAATATAATCGAATATGAAATTTTTTATTTCTTTTCTACTTTGTTATAAAAAATGTTACTAAATAATATATAAAGTTCAATTATAGTATGAATATTATTATTTTAATATAAAATATTTACTAGTATAAAAATTGGCATTAAAGTCGTTTTTGTTGATATTTGATTTAGTACTGGGAAAGAAAGTAGTGACATTTTTCAATAAAATTAAAAGGTAAATAGTAAGTTTAATATAATAAATATTGAGATATTTTATTTTTAATATCATAAGAAAAAAAGTTATAGTTTTAGTATAAAAAAATTAATTTGGTTAATTTTATTTAAAGTCTATTAATGTTTAAAATAATTGAATTGTTACGCGTATCAGTTAAAGCGAAAATTTTAAGATTAATTATATAATACTATTAATTTTAAGATTAATTATATAATAATATTAATTTTTTTAATAAACACGTGCCAATTATTAAAGATCAATACATGTGTAATTATATTAACTCTCAACATAGTTCAATTAAAATTAATATAATAAAAAAAAGTTGTAATAAGACTGTAATTTATTTCTTGTGTATGTTAATATGGAAATACGTCAAGTGTTTACAGTGAATCAATCATTTATTTACAGTAAAATTTTCAACAATTATTATAAAAGAATTATTATCATTTCAATCTTTATCAGCAATTATATTTAGAATTGTCATCTTAATATTACAATGAGTACTACATTTTTCTTTGTGTCTTTTTTTGTGTTGTTACTCCTCTTCTTTATTATTTTCCATTTTCCTTGCATTATCATTCTAGTACTTTCTTGACAACAACTGCTGTAGAATTTTATTATTCCTTTATGTCATTGTTATATTTCTCTCTTTCAATAAGGTTTTAGTGGTCCTTATATGGTTGTTTTTTTACACTGAGGATGAATACGAATCTTATATTCATTGAAGTGTTGGATTTGAAAGACTACAGTGTGTGAAGGGTAGAGTGATGCAAATCAAACGAAGGAGTTGTGTTGTGGTGATTCATTGATCCAGGGAAGAGAATGTGTTTTTCTTTCAGAGTCATCTTTTGTTGTTAAGTCTACATCTATCTTATTGACCAATGATGCCTCATCTGATAGTGCAACTTGACAACTGCCTTATTTGTTGTTAAGGAATCAAACGGTGGATATTTTTTATTTATTTTTGTGAATATTCATTATAAGAAAAAAATTATTTAGAGGCAAATTTTGAGTTACCAATGATTGTTAATTGTAACTAAAATAATCATCAAATTAGGTTTTAGTTGTTAAATAATTACAAAATAAAGTAATGATTGAATTTATGACCAATTAAGTCAATATAATTAATATCTAACATTAGGTACCAATGTTTTAGTCACTTATACCATTAGATTCTAAAACATTGGTATAAGTGACTAAAACATTGGTAGCTAATGTTAGATACAAATTATCTTGACTTAATTGGTCAATAAATTGAATCATTACTTTTATTTTGTAGTTATTTAGCAACTAAAACCTAATTTTTGGTAGCTAAAATTTAGTCTCTAAATAACTTTTTTTCTTGTAATGATTGTGTGTTTGGGTAACAACACAAACAATGTTTTCTTATAAGATCGTTCATGATGAAGACTACATTGGATTACGTAAAAGCAGATTGTTGGGGATTGACAAAAGCTCCATCCTTGGAAGGTGCAATGTAATTTCCCCCAGTCATCATTGATTACTTGAAGAGCGAAAAATAAGTTTGAAATGATGTTTTTAAGGACTCAAACACAACATGTGAAAATATTGTATTCGAAGAACTCTATGCAGAAGTAGTCGAATTGGGCTCCTCAATTAGAGAAAGACAATAGAACAATGTCACAAGAAGATCTATGTGGTATGATCTAGTATTGGCTTCTTCTATCACCAACAAAAACTAAAGTACATAATGTCATTGAAAATTTATTTTTTCAAACACAATATCATGACTCCACCAACCCTCAATGGGTCACACCACTAACTTAAGCAACGGGAGAGACAGATGCTTATGTAATCTTGACATCTTTTTATGTACGTATATATGACTTAGGATATCATCAACTCTAAGACTTCAACTACTCAATATATCACATCCATATACATATCAAGTACATGAATCGTTAAACTAGTTGGAAAACTCTCCTTACCACTATTCATGATCTTTCTTCACTAGTTAGTATAATTGACCCTCAATGTCTAAGACAGTTTATATCTAAATGACTTACACAATGTAAATTCATCCATTCTCAATCATAACCTAGTATATGACTCAAACCTTTCAACCAATCATGATAATCCTCCACATTTGTAGGGATCATTAAGTCAGGTTTGAGATTTTTCCTATTTATAAGATTCTTACAACTTGATACCTCATATACCTCTAAGGCTTCATGCTAATGGATATCCCTCATGTATCATTTTGTTGACAATCCAACTTCACCATCACTTAAACATAATTATTAATTAAAATAATTAAGTTATTAATCTCATCATACACCTTCAAAAATAAGTATTTTATAGGTGTTTAAAGTTAGTCTCCATTTAATGTCACATTATCATACAAATATATATCCTTTTATCATTATAAATACAAGCTTATTATGTCTCGGACATCCTTGCCTTTCATCAAATTGAAGATTAAGTAAGGCTTGTCATCCAACTTTCTTATTTTATTTTATTTTCTCAAACAAGTAAGCTAAATACTTGATTATTATAATTCAGTTTCAATCACTTACTCTCTTGGTAATTTTTACAAAATTCTATATATTTATAGATATCAGCAATTAAATAAAACAATATTCATCACAACTAAGTAGCAAGACTTAATCTAAATTTTCCCTAAAATAAAGTCAATTTTGAAGGATTCATAATTAATTGATAAAAAAGATCCCACGTAGTTCCACTGGCTAATTACTTCCAATACAGTCCAATATTAATGAATAATAACAATATCATCCTAAGATCAACTAAGAATAGAAAGTTATAAATAATTTATGTGTCCATTTTGTCTCGTAATATTTTCGAGCACACAGTGAAAGTAAAAATTCAGCATTAAATCCTAATTGCTCCTAGCATGTCAAACCTCAAGGAAACAAACACTAAATAAATTCAATTATACATCAATAATTACAAATAATTTAATAAAGTTCACACCATAAATCTGTCACTGCAACCTTTAATTTCGTGAAATTCATGAATAATTCAATAAAAAAAATCTGTTCCATTCCAATCTAATTACTCTTGACATATTAAAATTCAAAGGAAAAATACTAATCAAGTTCAAATAACATCCATAATTACGGACAATTCAACCAGTATCACACCAAAAATGTGTTTCATATAGTGTGTTAACGAAACATCTAATCTTTTAAAAATGCCAAACTAATTCTAAAAATAGTTTCTATCTCATTACAATTTTTAATGACCCCTAACACATTCAAATTCAAGGGAAAAAAAATATTCAAGTTCAACCACACATCAATAGTTACAAGCAATGTAAGAAAGTTTTAATGCTCTAATTTGGACTCTACTTTACTGACAACAACCACTAAAATGTTAAAATTCATAGTTAATCCCAAAAAAATGATTTTCTATGCATTTTAGTTTCCTCTTACTCTTAAAAACATACTTCCAGATAAAATAATACAGTAACTCTATCAATGTATTGACTATAATAAGTATTTTTAAACAAAGACCTTCTAGTTTTGAAAAATTACAATTAATTGCATAGAAATCATTTAGATATGGTCTCAACTTCTATGAATTTATGGTTCATTATAGTTTTATTTAAAAAGTTATATTAAGGATTACATCACCTGATCTCTTTGATCATGTGTTTTATCTATTGTAATCAAATGATTTTTTTTTCTTGTTCTAATTGTTTGTTAATTTTATATAAGGTCATAAAAAGAGTTTACTACACTCAACAGTCAAAGAAGTTTAACAAAACCAATTGTTAGAAATTTTATCTTTACATATTGAATTCGGGTGTGGGGATTCGCTAATCATGAGTAATGTGTGTTTGAGTGTAGGTTGAGACTATGAGTGAGACTATTGCATGGAATGTATTGAATGATGATAAAAGTGAGAATTAGAAAAAGTTGAAAGTAAATAATGTATTATATTTTACCAATTTGTTAGTAAATTAACTATTTCTAGTTTATAAACAAACATAAAAGTTTGTGACTAGTGATATTTTATGGATATAATAGACTCCAAAACAATTAACTACATTATATTAATGGGGACAATATACCTTATTAACTTTTAAAACACACTAGAATAATTACCTATTAAATTAGTTTTTTAACAAAGTTGAATAATTTCACCTTTTTAGTATAACTTTTTATGCTTTACAATTACTGGCCAATACAATACTTATTTGTAATTCTTTTCGAGTTATTTGTGTTTATTATAATTAACTCAATTATATAACTTAATTATAAATTATATCCAATCATATATTGTAAATTGTTGACAGTAAATGAATTTTGATCAGAGGTAGGTTATTAAAAGTAAAGATCATAAAACATAACTAGTATTTATAAAATATTTAATATGCTATTAATATTTAATTCAAAATATTATATTTATGGTATTTTAACTATAAAAATAAATAAATCCATTTAACTCAACTCACTGTTATATGAAGTTTTACAGTTAAAATTTGACATACTGTATCTCTTAACAAATTATATATATATATATATATATATATATATATATATATATATATATTGTGTGTGTGAGTTTGTGTACGTATTAAATAATTTTTATACAATAGTAATATTAAAATTCATAGTAAAATAAAATAATTATAAATTATATACTTAATAATCGTACAAAACATGAGAGATCACGCTGATTAATTAATTAATTAATTAATTAATTAATTATATATATATATATATATATATATATATATATATATATATATATATATATATATATATAAAGAAATAGTATAATAAAATAATATAAATAAATATTATATATATTAAATAAAATAAAATAATTAAATAAATAATATATAA